>C687J26845_10000300_pt1 | contig 33123 bp, 28 predicted proteins | sample RifCSPlowO2_12_FD_26845 | JGI IMG/M metagenome (IMG submission 26845)
GGGATGCCACATCTGCGGATCAACCCGGCAAGGACGGCACGGCTTGCCAGCGGCAGGCGAGCATCTGCTGGTATTGCTGCGGGTCTTTCGGTTGGCCGCTGTGGCCGCGATAGTCGGCGCTGGCCAGCAGCCGCGACAGCCAGAAGCGCAGGCAGGCGATGCGCAGCAGCAGTGGCCACAGCTCGGCTTCGGCGCCGCTGAAGGGGCGCAGCTGGGCATAAGCGGCCAGCAGCGCGGCGCAGCGTTCGGGGTCGAGTTCGCCGGCATCCAGACTGCACCAGTCGTTTACCGCAATCGCCAGGTCATAGAGCATCGGCCCCGCGCAGGCATTGTAAAAATCGATCACCCCGCTTAACTGCTCGCCTTCAAACAGCACATTGTCGCGAAACAGATCGCCATGCAGGTTGGCGCTCGGCAGGTGCGGCAGCGCCGCGTGCAGGGCGGGAATTTCGTTAAGGCTGTTGCGCAGCAAGGTGGCGGCGCCGTTGTCCAGTTGCCCAATTAGTTGCCCGCCTTGCGCCAGCATCCAGGTCAGGCCGCGATCGGTTTGGCGTGGCAGCGGTTGCGCGGTGGTGGCCAGGTGCAAGTGCGCCAGCCAGGCGCCGACTGCTCGGCAATGCTGGGGTGTTGGCTGCTGTACATGCCGGCCGGACAGGCGCGGTTGCAGCAACGCTGGTTTGCCGGCCAGCTGGCGCAGCGTCTGACCGTCCACCGTCTGCACCGCGTAGGGCACGGCAAAGTTTTGCTGATGCAGGCGCTCCAAGAGCTGGATAAAGAACGGCAACTCGCTGGCCTGGCCGCGCTCGATCAGGGTCAGGACGAACTCGCCTTGCTCCAGACTGACGAAGAAATTGCTGTTCTCGCTGCCTTCGATAATCGGCTGATAGTCGAGCAATTGGCCAAGCCCATAGGGCTGCACAAAGGCCTCGAGTTGCGCGCGGGTCAGAGGGGTGAATACGGCCATGGGGTTACCAGCGGATCGGGTGGGGTGGGTTGTGGTGGTGTTGTGGTTGTTCTGTAGGAGGGGCTTCAGCCGCGATTGCATCGACGCGGTCGCGGCTAAAGCCCCTCCTACAGATCGTCTGTGAGTCGCGGACGCCGCCGTGTCATATGGCTCAGCGCAACGCCTTACCCCGCACTGGCGCATCACCGGCCACGTAGTACTCGGCGTTGCTGCGCGGTAGCGGCGCGCGACCGCGGATCTGGTCGGCGATTTTTTCGGCCAGCATGATGGTCGGGGCGTTGAGGTTGCCGGTGGTGATCAGCGGCATAATCGAGGCATCCACCACCCGCAGGCCTGCGAGGCCATGCACCCGGCCCTGGCCATCGACCACTGCCATGGCATCGCTGCCCATCTTGCAGGAGCAGGACGGATGGAAGGCAGTCTCGGCGTGTTCGCGGATAAATTGATCCAGCTCGGCGTCGCTTTGCAGCGCCGCGCCTGGGCTCAGCTCCTTGCCGCGAAACGGGTCCAGTGCCGGTTGCGCCATGATCTCGCGGGTGATGCGGATGCCGTCGCGAAACTCCTGCCAGTCCTGCTCATGGGCCATGTAGTTGAACAAGATGCTCGGGTGCTGGCGCGGGTCTTTCGAGCGCAGTCGAATGCGCCCACGGCTGGGCGAACGCATCGAGCCGACATGGGCCTGGAAGCCGTGTTCCTTGACCGCGTTGCTGCCGTTGTAATTAATCGCCACCGGCAAAAAATGGTACTGAATATTCGGCCAGACAAACTCGGCGCGGGTGCGGATAAAACCGCCGGCTTCGAATTGGTTGCTGGCGCCGATCCCGCTGCCGAGAAACAACCACTCGGCGCCAATCGCTGGCTGGTTCCACCAGAGCAGCGAGGGGTAGAGCGATACCGGCTGGGTGCACTGGTACTGCAGGTACATTTCCAGATGGTCTTGCAGGTTCTCGCCAACGCCGGGTAGCTCGTGCACCAGCGGAATGTCTAGATCGCGCAGCAAGTCGGCCGGACCGACGCCTGAGCGTTGCAGAATCTGTGGCGAGGCGATTGCGCCGCCACACAGCAGCACTTCGCGGCGGGCCTGCACCGAAACTGGGGTATCGCTGTCGCCCTGTAGATAGGCCACGCCGATGGCGCGCTTGCCCTCGAACAGAATCCGCTCGGTCAGGGCATGGGTGACGATCGTCAGGTTGGGCCGGCCACGGGCCTGATCCAAGTAACCACGGGCGGTGCTGGAGCGCCGGCCCTGAGGGGTGACGGTGCGGCTCATGGGGCCGAAACCTTCCTGCTGATAACCGTTGAGGTCGTCGGTGGCGGGGAAGCCCGCCTGCACACCGGCCTCGATCATGGCCTTGAACAGCGGATTATTGCCGGCCTTGGGGGTGGTCACGCTGACCGGGCCGTCGCCGCCGTGGTAGGCGTTGGCGCCCAGGTCACGGCTCTCGGATTTGCGAAAATACGGCAGGCAGTGGCTATAGCTCCAGTCTTCCAGCCCCGGCATTTGCGCCCAGCCGTCGTAGTCCAGAGCGTTGCCGCGGATGTAGCACATGCCGTTGATCAAGGATGAGCCGCCCAGGCCCTTGCCGCGCCCGCACTCCATGCGGCGGTTGTTCATATGCGGTTCGGGTTCTGTCTGGTAGGCCCAGTTGTAGCGTTTGCCCTGCAGCGGAAACGCCAGGGCGGCGGGCATCTGGGTGCGAAAATCCAGCCGGTAATCCGGGCCGCCGGCCTCCAGCAACAACACGCTGACCCCGGCATCTTCGGTCAGGCGGGTGGCCAGTACGTTACCCGCCGAGCCGGCGCCGATGATGATGTAGTCGTATTGCTGGGGCATGGGGCATTCCTGCGTAAACACTTTGTTGGGTGGGCTTCAGCCCACCGTTATCCGCGTCGTCAGTGGTGGGCTGAAGCCCACCCTACGGGGGCCAGAAACACCTCAAAACACCGAGGTATAGCCGCCCAACTCGACCTGTACGGATTTGATCCGAGTGTATTGCGCCAATGTGGTTAGGCCGTTCTCACGGCCGACCCCGGATTGCTTGTAACCGCCAACCGGCATTTCCGCCGGCGACTCGCCCCAGGTGTTGATCCAGCAGATGCCGGCCTCCAGCTGATGAATCACCCGGTGGGCGCGATTCAGGTCCTGGGTCACCACGCCGGCGGCCAGGCCAAATTCTGTGTCGTTGGCGCGGCGGATTACTTCGTCTTCGTCGTCGTAGACCAGGATGCTCATCACCGGGCCGAAGATCTCTTCGCGGACTATGGTCATGCTGTCTTTGCAGTCGGTGAACACAGTCGGGGCCACATAGGCGCCGTTGGCGTAGTCGCCCACGGTGACTCGCTCGCCGCCAATCAGCAACCGTGCGCCCTCGGCTTTGCCCTTGGCGATATAGCCGAGCACGTTGTCCAGATGGGCAAAGCTGACCAGCGGGCCGAAGTTGGTGCTTTCATCTTGCGGGCTGCCGAGGCGAATGCGTTTGACCCGCTCCAGCACCTTGGCCTCGAAGCGCGCCTGCAGGCCGCGCGGTACGAACACCCGGGTGCCGTTGGTGCAAACTTGCCCGGAGCTGTAGAAGTTGGCCATTACCGCGATGTCGGCGGCGCGGTTGAGGTTGGCGTCTTCGAAGATGATCAGCGGCGACTTGCCACCCAGCTCCATGGTGACTTCCTTGAGCGATGAGCTCGAGGCGCTGGCCATGACTTTTTTGCCGGTGTCGGTGCCGCCGGTGAAAGAAATTTTTTCGATTCGCGGATGCTCGGTCAGCCAGGTGCCGACTTCCCGGCCGCTGCCGGTCAGTACGTTGAACACCCCATCGGGCAGGCCGGCGGCGGTGTAGATTTCGGCCAGTTTGAGGGTAGTCAGCGAGGTCATTTCGCTGGGTTTGAAGATCATCGCGTTGCCGGCCGCCAGGGCCGGGGCGGACTTCCACAGGGCGATCTGGATCGGGTAGTTCCAGGCGCCGATGCCGGCCACCACCCCCAGCGGTTCGCGTCGGGTATAGACGAAGGAGGAGGGCCGCAGCGGGATCTGCTCGCCTTCGATGGCGGGCACCAGACCTGCGTAATACTCCAGCACGTCGGCGCCGGTGACGATGTCGACGAAGCGGGTTTCCGACAGCGGTTTGCCGGTGTCGAGGGTTTCCAGTTCGGCCAGTTCGTCGTTGCGTTCACGCAGAATATCCACGGCTTTACGCAGGATGCGCGAGCGCTGCATGGCGGTCATCGCCGCCCAGATTTTCTGGCCCTGTTCGGCGCTGACCACCGCCCGCTCGACATCGGCCTGACTGGCCCGTTGCAGCACGGCCAGCACCTCGCCATTGGCCGGATTGATCGACTCGAAGGTGGCGCCGCTGGTGGCGTCAACATAGGCGCCGTGGATATAGAGTTGTTGTTGGGCGAAACGGGGCATAAGAGTCTCCTGCAACTGGGCAGTAACACCGCCGGGCTAAGCCCTGCGGTCAAGAAAATAAGGGGCGAGCCAAAAGGCTGTGTACCCGTTAACTGTTGAAGAGCGATTTCGTAGGGTGGGCTTCAGCCCACCGCCTCTGAACGCCGTAATCTTGTTGGGCTAAAGCCCACCCTACACAAGCAGCGCCAGGCTGCTCTTAGCGTTCGCGTAGATTTTGGTTAAATCGGCACCGGCTGCTTGGCCAGCTGTAAATCCAGGTATTCATAGGCGATTTGCAGCGCCTGTTCGACATCGAAGGCGGCACCCGAGAGTGCGCCGCGCAGCCACAGGCCATCGACCAGGGCGGCCAAGCCACGGGCGGCGCTGCGTGCCTGATCCAGCGGCAAGGCCCGTTTGAACTGACAGCACAGGTTGGAATACAGCCGGTGGTCGTTGATCCGTTGCAGGCGTTGCAGGGACGGCTGGTGCATGCTGCTGGCCCAGAACGCCAGCCAGGTTTTCATCGCCGGGCCATTGACCTGGCTGTCGTCGAAGTTGCTCTGGATGATGGTGCGCAGGTGCAGCAATGGCGTGTCCTGGGCCAGGGCCAGACGTCGCTCGCGCTGCACCTCAATCAGTTGGTTCATCAGGTGGCGCATGGTGGCTTCCAGCAGCCCGCTCTTGTCCTGAAAGTAGTGGCTGATGATGCCGTTGGACACCCCGGCCAGCTTGGCAATCAGGGCAATGCTGGCGTCATGCATGCCGACCTGGTCGACAGCGGTGAGGGTGGCGTCGATCAGCTGTTTACGGCGAATCGGCTGCATTCCGACTTTAGGCATAAAGCACTCTCCTTTACCTTGGCGGGCGTGCGCACGCCCAGCAAGGTGGTTATTCCGTCGGCCGGCTAGCCGTGATTCTTGCCCAATAAGGCGTGATACATCTCGCTGTCACCGAGCACGCCGACCACCTTGTTCTGTTCGTGCAGCACCAGTTTTTGCCCGGTGTGGTAGCGAATGTCCAAGGCTTCGCGCATGCCGATATTGCTGTCGACCAGGGTCGGCTGGCGTTGCAGGCTGCTCATCGGCTGGCCGCTGGCCCAGCTCTGCAGGTGCAGCTTGTCGGTGCCTTGGCGGGCGCCGAGCACCAGGTTGTCGGCGCTCAGGCCCAGCCAGGAGTCGCTGCCAGGGTCCAGGCAGACTTCGCCATTGATCCGGGTGCAATTGTTCAGGTTGCGCATCAGGCTGCGCCCGCACAACACATTGAGCGGATTGGTGTGGGCGACAAACATGCGCACGTATTCATCCACCGGGTTGAGCACTATGTCTTCCGGCTGACCGTGCTGGATGATCTTGCCGTCTTTCATGATGGCGATGCGCGAGCCGATCTTCAGCGCCTCGTCGAGGTCGTGGCTGACGAACACGATGGTTTTTTGCAGCTGGCGTTGCAGCACCAGCAACTCGTCCTGCAGCTGCTGACGAATCAGTGGGTCGAGGGCCGAGAAGGGTTCGTCCATCAGCAGGATGTCGGCGTCCATCGCCAGGGCGCGGGCCAGGCCGACCCGCTGCTGCATGCCGCCGGACAGCTCATGGGGGCGCTTATTGCGCCATTGGGTGAGGCCCACCAGTTCGAGCTTGGCATCGCTGAGCTTGCGGCATTCATCGGACGAGCGGCCCTGCATTTCCAGGCCGAAGCTGATGTTCTCGCGCACCGTCAGCCAGGGCATCAGGGCGAACTTCTGGAACACCATGGCGATGCGTTTGGTGCGCATCATTTTCAGGGTGGCCGGCGAGCAGGAGACGATGTCGATCGCCTGACCTTCATGCTCGATGACGATGCGCCCACGGCTGACCTGATTGAGACCATTGATGCAGCGCAGCAGGCTGGATTTGCCCGAGCCGGACAGGCCCATCAGCACGAAGATTTCGCCGCGCTCGATCTCCAGGTTGGCGTTTTCCACGCCCACCACCAGACCGGTCTGCTTGAGGATTTGGTCGCGGGACTGGCCTTTATCCAGCAGCGCCAGGGCTTCGCGGGGCGATTTGGAGAAGATCACATCGACCTTCTCGAAGCGAATCAGGCTCATGCTTCAGTCCTCACCTTGGCGTCGGGTTGTTTGCAGATCCGGTCGAGCATGATCGCCAGCAGCACGATGGCCAGCCCGGCTTCAAAGCCCAGGGCGATGTCGGCGGTGTTCAGGGCGTTGACCACCGGCCGGCCGAGGCCGTCGGCCCCCACCAGAGCGGCGATCACCACCATCGACAGCGACAACATGATGCATTGGGTAATGCCGGCGGCGATGCTCGGCATGGCATGGGGCAGTTCGATGCGGGTCAGCAGTTGGCGCTTGGAGCAGCCAAAAGCCTTGCCGGCATCCAGCAGTTCTTCCGGCACATCGCAGATGCCCAGGTAGGTCAGGCGGATCGGCGCGGCCACGGCAAACACCACGGTGGAGATCAGCCCCGGCACCACGCCCAGGCCGAACAGGGTCAGGGTGGGGATCAGGTAAACGAAAGTGGGCACCGTCTGCATCAGGTCCAGGACCGGCCGCATGATGGTGTAGAACATCGGCTTGTGGGCGGCAATGATGCCCAGCGGCACGCCGATGATGATGCACACCAGGGTGGCGAACAGCACCTGGGCCAGGGTTTCCATGGTCTCTTGCCAGTAACCCAGGTTGAGGATCAGCAGGAAGGCCAGCGCGCAGAACAGGGTCAGGCCCCATTTGCGCTGAATAAAATGCGCCAGCAAGGCGAACAGGCCGATCAATACCAGCGGATTGAACCAGGTCAGGGCGAAGGTGACGCCGTGAATCATCAGCGTCAGGGCATCGGCAAAGGCGTCGAAATAATCGGCGCCGTTGTCGGTCAGCCATTCGACGAACTGGGCGATGTACTGGCCTAGCGGGAGTTTGTAGTCAGTCAGCATGGTATTGAACGTCCACCAGCAGAGATAAAACGATAAGGCACAGGCCAACTGTCAGGCTGTTGCGGGCAGTCCACACGCTGTTCGGTGTGAGCTGCCCGCGCGTAGACAGTTGGCTTAGGGCGCCAGTTTGGCTTTGGCAGCGTCCAGTGCGGGTTTGCCGTCACGGCTGGTCACGCCGGCCAGCCAGGTGTCGAGCACCTGCGGGTTGGCTTTGAGCCAGGCCTTGGCGGCGACGTCAGGTTTTTGGTTGTTGTTGAGCACGGCGTCCATCAACTGGTTTTCCATGTCCAGGCTGAACACCAGATTGTTCAGCAACTTGCCGACGTTGCTGCACTCTTGGGTGTAACCCTTGCGCACGTTGGTGTAAATGGTGGCCTTGCCGAAATCGGGGCCAAAATACTCATCGCCGCCGGTCAGGTACTTCATCTTGAAACGGGTATTCATCGGGTGCGGTTCCCAGCCGAGGAACACCATGCTCTGGTCGCGGCGCTCCGCGCGCTGCACTTGCGAGAGCATGGCCGCTTCGCTGGACTCGACCACCTTGAACTTGCCCAGGCCGAAGGCATTCTTGTCGATCATGCTTTGGATCAGCCGGTTGCCGTCATTGCCCGGCTCGATGCCGTAGATCTTGCCGTCCAGTTTGTCGCTGAACTTGGCAATGTCGGCGAAGTCTTTCAGGCCGGCGTCGTAAGCTGCCTGCGGTACGGCCAGGGTGTATTTGGCGCCTTCCAGGTTGGCCCGCAGGGACTCCACCGTGCCTTTGTCGCGGTAGGCCTTGATGTCGTTTTCCATGGTCGGCATCCAGTTGCCGAGGAACACGTCGATGTCCTTGTTCTCCAGCGACTTGTAGGTCACCGGCACCGCCAGCAGGTTGGTCTTGGTCTGGTAGCCGAGGGACTCCAGTACCGCGCTGGTGACGGCCGTGGTGACAGTGATGTCGGTCCAGCCGACATCGGCGAAACGCACCAGGCCACAGGATTCCGGCTCGCTGGCCTGGGCCAGCAGCGGCAAGCTCAGGGATGCAGCCAACAGCACTGATGTGCAACCTTTCATGGGCGAACTCCTTGCAAATGAATAGGGGGCGCTGCTCGTTTGAGCAGAGGTTGTCACAAGCGTGAATGCCGGCTGGCGCTTGGCTTGGAACCAAACTTGGCTGAGGGCAAATACCGCGCTTGCCGATTGCTTCGAGACCGATCATGGAACAGTAAAAATCAAACGCCTACAGGGGGCGTCGCATCCAGTGCGCACGGAGTCGTATCCAGTGACAGTGATGTCGCATACGACTTATTCAGCGCTTGCGAGGGCGAACAATTGGCGCTTTAGGTGGGCTTTACCGGTTTTTTTGCGCCCTCTGGAGCAGTCGTTCAGGCTCGGCGTTGAGGATTATTTTTGCCGTCACGGAGCTTTTCGGCACGGCGATGATCGTATTGAGTGGGAGAGCTGAGATCTTCCGGATGCCGGTATTCGCCGGCATCGTCCTAGCGGTCGTAGGAGGCCGCCATGATTTGCCGAATAGTACCCGCAGTGCTGTTGTCGTTGAGTTTTTCGCTGACCGGTTGTGCTGTTTACGATGTGGATAGCCCACGCTATTCCGCCTCGCGTTATTCGAGTTATGGCGAGCAAAAAACCAGCTACAGCCTGGCGCGCTCGGACTATGGCTACCAGCAATATGGTTACCAACAGCCCGTGTATCCGGTGGTGCGCTATCGCGAGTACCAGGCGCCGGTCTATCGCTACCCGCAGCGTGTGGCGCCGGTGTATATCTATCGCCAGGCGCCGCAGCGTTACTGGCCTGCGCCCGAGTGGCGGGGGCGTGACGACGATCATCGCAATCATCGCGGCGACGGCTATCGCGAGCGCGAGCATGACCGGCGTGCCTATCAGCGCGACCAGCGCCAGCGTTATGAGCGCCGTGAACATTATGGCGACCAGCGCCGCGGTTGGGAGGTGCGGCTCAATTGACGGGCCGGCCGGGTTAGCCGCTGGCCGCCCAGGTTGAGCGGGCGCCCGGTTCGCGGCGCCCCAATGCCATTCTTACTGCAACCCCAGTTTGGCCTTGACCACGGCCAGCGCCGGTTCGCCGGTGCGGCTGTGGACCCCTTGTAACCAGCCATCCAGCGCCTGTGGATTGCTCTTTAACCAGGTCAGCGCCGCTTGGCGGCGGCTGACATGTTGATTGAGCACGGCGTCCATCAGTTGGTTTTCCATGTCCAGGCTAAACACCAGATTGTTCAGTAGTTGCCCGGTGTTCGGGCATTGCTGGAGGTAGCCGGCGCGCACGTTGGTGGCCACGGTGGCGCCGCCGTAATTGGGGCCGAACACCGCATCGCCGCCGTCCAGATAATGCATCTGCAGGCGGGTGTTCATCGGGTGCGGCTCCCAGCCGAGAAACACCACCCACTGCTTGAGTTTTTCGGCGCGCTTAACGTTGGCGAGCATTTTCGCCTCGCTGCCCTCGACCAACTTGAAGCTGCCCAGGCCATAGGCGTTGTCTTTGATCATTTTGTTGATTAGCTGGTTGCCGTCGTTACCCGGTTCGATGCCGTAAATCTTGTGGTCCAGTTGCTCGGCGTACTTGGCGATGTCGTTGAAACTTTGCAGGCCGCCGGCATAAGCCTCGGCCGGCACCGCTAAGCTGTATTTAGCGCCCTCCAGATTGACCCGCAGGGTTTCGATACTGCGCTGGTCCAGATAGGGCTGCAGGTCGGCCTGCATGCTCGGCAGCCAGGTGCCGAGAAACACATCGAGGTTGTTGTTGCCCAGCGCGGCAAAGGTCTCGGGCACCGACATGCGCTTGACGTTGGTGCGATAGCCCAGGGCGTCGAGCAAGATCCGCGTGGTGGCGGTGGTCATGGTGATGTCGGTCCAGCCGACATCGGCAAAGCGCACCAGCGCGCAACTGTCCGCCTCAGCGGCGTTGGCCGGCAGGCTGGTACTGAGGCACAGCGCCAGGCAGCTGGCAGTTAACGCTTTCATGGGTGCGATCCTTGGCAAGGGCGGTGCAGGGAGTGTCCGCGCGCGCCGATCATGGAGCAGTCAGTGGCGGGTTGTCCGCTGTCTGGCGTGAACAGGCCGGTCGAGGTCGTACCGGTGACAGAAGGCTACTGGCACTCTGCTGGCCCTTTCGTTTGGCGGGCGTTGATGGGTATGACCGGGTCGGTGTTGGGGCTGGCGGGCACCGGTAAAAGGCTGATGATGTCTATATCAGTGGCCCGTCATTCAGGCGCAGGCCACGCCGCCTTGCCCGTGCTGCAGGTTGTGGGGCGTCGCTCGTAGTCGGAGAAAATTATGGCCATCAGTGTGTTTGACCTGTTCAAAATCGGCATAGGCCCGTCCAGTTCCCATACGGTCGGGCCGATGCGCGCCGCGGCGTTATTTGTCCAGGGCTTGCGCGAGCGTGGCCAGCTGGCGGCGGTGCGGCGCGTCGAAGTGCGGCTGTATGGCTCGTTGTCGGCCACCGGGGTCGGTCACGGCAGCGACAACGCGATACTGATGGGGCTGATGGGCGAATGGCCGGATTCGATCGATCCGGCCAGCATCGGCCCGCGCATCGCGGCGCTGCGGGCGTCCGGCAGTTTGCTGCTGGGCGCCGAGCAACCGCTGGCCTTCGACTGGCCACGGGATGTGCTGCTGCTGGACGAAAACCTGCCTTACCACCCGAATGCCATGACCCTGATTGCCGAACACGACAGCGGTGAGCTGCACCGCGATACCTACTATTCAGTCGGCGGTGGTTTCGTGGTGGATGCGGCTCAGGCCGCCAGCGGCGTGTTGGATCAGGATCGCACCGAGTTGCCCTATGATTTTTCCAGCGCCGCCGAGCTGCTGGCACTGTGCAAACAGCACCACTTGCGGGTTTCCCAGCTGATGCTGGCCAACGAGCGCGCCTGGCGCAGTGAGGCCGAGATTCGCCAAGGCCTGTTGCGGCTCTGGCAAGCCATGCGTGACTGCGTCGATAACGGTCTCAAGCATGAAGGCATTCTGCCCGGCGGCCTCAACGTTAAACGCCGCGCCGCCAAGTTGCACCGCAGCCTGCAGGAGCTGGGCAAACCCAATGTGATCGGCTCGACTCTGAGCGGCATGGAGTGGGTCAATCTGTTCGCCCTGGCGGTCAACGAAGAAAACGCCGCCGGCGGGCGCATGGTCACCGCGCCGACCAATGGCGCGGCGGGCATCATTCCGGCGGTGCTGCATTACTTCGTCAAGTTCAGCCCCAGCGTCACTGAGGAGCAGGTGGTCGACTACTTTCTGGCTGCCGCCGCCGTGGGCATCTTGTGCAAGAAGAACGCCTCGATCTCCGGCGCCGAAGTCGGTTGTCAAGGCGAGGTCGGTTCGGCCTGCGCCATGGCCGCCGCCGGGCTGGCGGAGATTCTCGGTGCCACTCCGGAGCAGCTGGAAAACGCCGCCGAAATCGGCCTGGAACATAACCTCGGCCTGACCTGCGACCCGGTCGGCGGCTTGGTGCAAATCCCCTGCATAGAGCGCAATGCGATTGCCGCGGTGAAAGCCATCAACGCCGCACAAATGGCCCTGCGCGGTGACGGCGAGCACCATATCTCCCTGGACCGGGTGATCCGCACCATGCGCGACACCGGCGCCGACATGCACGACAAATACAAAGAAACCTCCCGCGGCGGTTTGGCGGTCAGCGCGATCGAGTGTTGATGGGGTGATGTGCGGGGAGCCGGGCAATGCCCCAGCAACATGCCCAATTACGCCCTGCTTTTGCTCGTTTTCGGTCGTCCCGCCACGCTTTGGCGCAGCCCTGCGGGTGTCCTGGGGTGACACTTTGTCGCAGGGAGTCACGAGCGTGACCGGTGAGTGCTACCAATCTGCTCAGTTGCCGCGCGTCGCCTCTGGCTCGCGGCTTTGCCGGTGGTCCGGCATGTGCGTGAGCGACGCCGTTTTAGGCACCTCGGAGTGCGACACTTTTTTATATTGAACGCTCAATCAATTTAGGCACGGGCTTTGCTCTTGCTTAGTCATAGCCTGGGTATTGAGTGCTGTGCCGCCCAGAGCCAAGAAAATATAAGAGCCTCATACGAGGCCAATCGTGCTTTGCGTGAGGAGAGACCCAGATGAATGCGTTCAATCCGGGGGCGCAGCCCCAGAACCGTGCCCCACAGTCCATCGGCTTCCTGCTGTTGGACAACTTCACTTTAATCTCCCTGGCCTCGGCGGTTGAACCGCTGCGCATGGCCAATCAACTGTCCGGCCGCGAGTTGTACCGCTGGAGCACCCTGAGCCTGAATGGCGGCCAGGTGTGGGCCAGCGATGGTCTGCAGATCACCCCGGATTGCGCGGTGGCCGCCGCGCCGGCCCTGGATACGGTAATCGTTTGTGGCGGTGTCGGCATTCAGCGCAGCGTCACCCGCGAGCACCTGAGCTGGCTGCAAAGCCAGGCGCGGCAAGGGCGCAAGCTTGGCGCCGTGTGTACCGGCAGTTGGGCGCTGGCCTGCGCGGGCTTGCTGGATGGTTTTGATTGCAGCGTGCACTGGGAGTGTTTGGCGGCCATGCAAGAGGCCTTCCCGCGGGTGGTGCTGAGTACCCGCTTGTTTACCCTCGACCGCAATAGATTCACCAGCTCCGGCGGCACCGCGCCATTGGACATGATGCTGCACCTGATCTCCCGCGAGCATGGCCGCGAGTTGTCGGCGGCGATCTCCGAGATGTTCGTCTACGAGCGCATCCGTAACGAGCAGGACCACCAGCGCGTGCCGCTCAAGCACATGCTCGGCACCAACCAGCCCAAGCTGCAGGAAATAGTCGCGCTGATGGAAGCCAATCTGGAGGAGCCGATTGAGCTGGATGAACTGGCAACCTACGTCAGCGTCTCGCGCCGCCAGCTGGAGCGCTTGTTTCAGAAGTACCTGAGTTGCTCACCGTCGCGCTATTACCTGAAGTTGCGGCTGATCCGCGCGCGGCAATTGCTCAAGCAATCGCCGATGTCGATCATCGAGGTGGCGGCTGTCTGCGGCTTCGTCTCCACCCCGCATTTCTCCAAGTGTTACCGCGAGTATTTCGGCATTCCGCCACGGGATGAGCGCACCGGCTCGAATACCTCACAGCAAACCAGCATGTTGTCGATTCCCCAGGTGCTGGTGCTGGCGCCGATGTCCGGCGCCCTGACCGCCATGAGCCAGGCGCGTAACGAGTCGACCTTTGCCAGTGTGCGGTTGTAGCAGGCGGTATTGGCGCCGTGGTGATGGTGTTTTTGTAGGAGCGGCCTTGGCCGCGACCAAGGCCGCGCGCGGTCTCAGCTACGCCCCTGCTGATACTCCGCCAACGCCGGTAGCAACTGCCGCGAGATTGCTTCGCGCACGGTCGGCAGCATGGTCGCGCCGCTGCCGAGCATCTGTTCGATCATGCTTCGCAGCGCCAGTGCTCGTGCCTCATCCAAACCCTGCAGGGCGCGGGCGCAGGCTTGTTCGGGGTCGGCATCGGCGGGCAGTTGAACGCCGGCCAGTTGCAGGCGTTCGCGCAGGTCATCCTGATCAATCAAATCGGTATGCATCATCACGTCATTCCTTATGGCAGGGGCTCTGTCGATTCTGTGACGCCGCTAGCGTTGCGGCAAGGGGCCAGCACGGCAATGACCGCAACACCTATGTGCAGGTCGTTTTTAACTAAGTTAGCCCAGGTGCCGGGTCGCACAATGGCTGAGGATTTTTTGTTAGTGCTGCTCACCCGTGACTCTGTGATGAGACACCTTTAGACCTCCGCTTATGTGTCGGCATACGGAGGTCTTTTTTTGCCTGCAATAAAGTGCCGTCCGGCGCGCCGCACTCTATCAACCGGGTTGCGCGGGTGACGCTTTCGACAATTCCCCGGTCGTTTTTGCGCCCTAGCGCGCCAGCCCCCAGGACTATGCTGGCCACACAGCAGCAGTCAGAGAATTGGCTGCGCACTTGCCTAACTCGCGCCAGCTCAACAGGGGGACTGCCCGATGAACCCAGCCCAATTGCACGCCGACAGCATCGTTATCGACGGCCTGATCATTGCCAAATGGAACCGCGAACTGTTCGAGGACATGCGCAAAGGCGGCCTGACCGCCGCCAATTGCACTGTCTCGGTGTGGGAAGGTTTCCAGGCCACGGTGAATAACATAGTCGCCAGCCAGAAGCTGATCCGCGACAACAGCGACCTGGTCAGCCTGGTGCGCACTACCGCCGACATCCACAAGGCCAAGGCCGAGGGCAAGACCGGCATCCTGTTTGGCTTTCAGAATGCCCACGCTTTTGAGGACCAGATCGGCTATGTCGAGGTGTTCAAGCAGCTCGGCGTCGGTGTGGTGCAGCTCTGCTACAACACCCAGAACCTGGTTGGCACCGGTTGCTACGAGCGTGACGGCGGCCTGTCCGGTTTTGGTCGCGAGATAGTCGCCGAGATGAACCGGGTCGGCATCATGTGCGACCTGTCCCACGTCGGCAGCAAGACCAGCGAAGAAGTGATTCTCGAATCGAACAAGCCGGTCTGCTATTCCCATTGCCTGCCGTCCGGCCTGAAGGAGCACCCGCGCAACAAGTCCGACGCGGAGCTGAAGTTTATCGCCGATCACGGCGGCTTCGTCGGCGTGACCATGTTTGCGCCGTTTTTGGCCAAGGGCATCGACTCGACCATCGACGACTACGCCGAGGCCATCGAGTACGTGATGAACCTGGTCGGTGAAGACGCCATCGGCATCGGCACCGATTTCACCCAGGGTCACGGCCAGGATTTTTTCGAGTGGCTGACCCACGACAAGGGCTACGCCCGTCGTCTGACCAGCTTCGGCAAGATCATCAACCCGCTGGGCATCCGCACCGTCGGCGAGTTCCCCAATCTCACCGAAACCCTGCTCAAACGCGGCCATCCGGAGCGGGTGGTGCGCAAGATCATGGGCGAGAACTGGGTAAAGGTTCTTGCCGACGTCTGGGGCGAGTGATGAATACCCCTGGAGCCTACTGCGCACACCGATAGCTGCGTCGCGTCCTCGCGACAAGCTCGCCGTACATGCGTACTGCTCTCGCTTGTCGCTGCGGGTCTCCTTGCTCTCGGCGTGCTCGCTACGGCTCCACCGGCATTCATGACAATTTTTTATCCGGCCAGGCGCTGCCTGGCCAAACGCAAAACACGAATTCTGGAGTACTGAAACCATGGCCACCCACGCACCCGAAATGCCTATTCAGGTCGACGACGAAACCGGCGTCTGGACCACCGACGCCTTGCCGATGCTCTATGTGCCGCGGCATTTCTTCGTCAACAACCATATCGGCATCGAGGAAGTGTTGGGTGCCGAGGCTTACGCCGAGATTCTCTACAAGGCCGGCTACAAATCCGCCTGGCACTGGTGCGAGAAAGAAGCCGAATGCCATGGCCTCTCGGGCGTGGCGGTGTTCGAACACTATATGAAGCGTCTGTCGCAACGCGGCTGGGGGCTGTTTGAAATCGAGGCGATTGACCTGGATAAAGGCACAGCCAGCGTGCGCCTCAAGCACTCGGCCTTTGTCTATGTGTATGGCAAGTGCGGGCGCAAGGTCGATTACATGTTCACCGGCTGGTTCGCCGGCGCCATGGACCAGATTCTCCAGGCCCAAGGCAGCTCGCTGCGCACCGTGGCCGAGCAGGTGTATGGCGGCTCGGAAGCCGGCCATGACGATGGCCTGTTTGTGGTCAAGCCACGCTAACAACCAATTTCAACTGCGATTGAAAACGCCGCTTAACCGAGCGCTGTAGTTTTCAGAGGACACCGCGATGGCTTTCGAAGCAATGTTCCAGCCGATTAATCTCGGCAAAGTAACCATCCGCAATCGCGTGCTGAGCACCGCCCACGCCGAGGTGTATGCCACCGACGGCGGCATGACCACCGAGCGCTATATCCAGTATTACGAAGAGAAGGCCAAGGGCGGCATCGGCCTGGCGATTTGCGGCGGCTCCTCGGTGGTGGCCATCGACAGCCCGCAGCAGTGGTGGAGTTCGGTGAACTTGTCGACCGACCGGATCATTCCGCACTTCCAGAATCTGGCCGACGCCATGCACAAGCACGGCGCCAAGATCATGATCCAGATTACCCACATGGGTCGTCGTTCGCGCTGGGATGGCTTTCATTGGCCAACCCTGATGTCGCCGTCCGGCATCCGTGAACCGGTGCACCGCGCCACCTGCAAGACCATCGAGGTTGAGGAAATCTGGCGGGTGATTGGCAACTATGCCAGCGCCGCGCTGCGAGCCAAACTCGGCGGCCTGGACGGCATCGAACTGTCGGCGGTGCACCAACATATGATCGACCAGTTCTGGTCGCCACGGGTCAACAAACGCACCGACGAATGGGGCGGCAGCTTCGAGGGGCGGATGAAGTTCGGCCTGGAGGTACTCAAAGCGGTACGCGAGAAAGTCGGCCCAGATTTTTGCGTCGGCATGCGCATCTGCGGCGACGAGTTCCACCCGGACGGCCTGTCCCATGACGACATGAAGCAGATCGCCAAGTATTACGACGACACCGGCATGCTCGATTTTATCGGCGTGGTCGGCTCGGGTTGCGACACCCACAACACCCTGGCCAACGTGATCCCGAACATGAGTTATCCGCCGGAGCCGTTTCTGCATCTGGCCGCTGGGATCAAGGAAGTGGTCAAGGTGCCGGTGCTGCATGCGCAGAACATCAAGGACCCGAACCAGGCCACCCGCATTCTCGAAGGCGGCTATGTGGACATGGTCGGCATGACCCGCGCGCACATTGCCGACCCGCACCTGATCGCCAAGATCAAGATGGGCCAGATCGACCAGATCAAGCAGTGCGTCGGCGCCAACTACTGCATCGACCGCCAGTACCAGGGCCTGGACGTGCTCTGTATCCAGAACGCCGCCACTTCCCGTGAATACATGGGCCTGCCGCATATCATCGAGAAAACCAGCGGCGTGAAGCGCAAGGTGGTGATAGTCGGCGGTGGCCCGGCCGGCATGGAGGCCGCGCGAGTGGCCGCCGAACGTGGCCATGACGTGACCCTGTTTGAGAAAAAAGACCAGCTCGGCGGGCAGATAACCCTGGCTGCCAAGGCGCCGCAACGGGATCAAATGGCCGGCATCACCCGCTGGTTCCAGCTGGAACTGGCGCGCCTGAACGTCGACCTGCGCCTGGGCACCGGCGCCGACGCGGCGAGCATTCTCGACCTGCGCCCGGACATCGTGGTGCTGGCCAACGGCGGCCATCCGTTTATCGAACAGAACGAACATTGGGGCGCGGCCGAAGGCCTGGTGGTCAGTAGTTGGGACGTGCTCGACGGCAAGGTCGCGCCGGGTAAAAACGTGCTGGTCTACGACACCATCTGCGAATTCACCGGCATGTCGGTGGCGGACTTTATCGCCGACAAAGGCGCCAAGGTCGAGATAGTCACCGACGACATCAAGCCAGGCGTGGCCATCGGCGGCACCAGCTTCCCGACTTACTACCGCAGCATGTACCCCAAAGAAGTGATCATGACCGGCGACCTGATGCTGGAGAAGGTCTACCGCGAAGGCGACAACCTGGTCGCGGTGCTGGAGAACGAATACACCGGCGCCAAAGAGGAGCGGGTGGTCGATCAGGTGGTCATCGAGAACGGCGTGCGCCCCGACGAGACCCTCTACTACGGGCTTAAAGAAGGTTCGCGCAACAAGGGCCAGATCGACGTCGAGGCGCTGTTCGCCATCCAGCCGCAGCCCTGCTTGAGTGAGGCGGGCGCGGGTTATCTGTTGTTCCGCATCGGCGACTGTGTGGCCCAGCGTAATACCCACGCGGCCATCTATGACGCCTTGCGGTTGTGCAAGGATTTTTGAGCCAGACGCCAACCTCTGTGGGCGGGGCGTAGGGTGGGTTAGCCGCGCAGCGGCGTAACCCACCAAGCGGACTTCCAGGCGGACATTGGCGTCCCCAGATATCGATGGTGGGTTACGCCTACGGCTAACCCACCCTACGCGGTTATACGGTCCCTCCAAGGAGACCAGATGATGTTAAGCACCATCCTTCCCATCCTGCTGTTCACCGCCCTGGCTTTGGCCGTGCTCGGTGCCGGCAAGCGCTTTTTTATGTGGCGCCGTGGCCGAGCGGCGCAGGTCGATTGGCTCAAAGGCCTGGCGGCCATGCCACGCCGCTATATGGTCGATTTGCACCATGTGGTGGCCCGGGATAAATACATGGCCAACACCCACGTGGCCACCGCCGGCGGCTTCGTGCTGGCCGCCGTATTGGCGCTGCTGGTACACGGTTTCGGCCTGCAGAATCGCATCCTTGGTTTCGCTCTGCTGGCCGCCTGCGTGCTGATGTTTGGCGGCGCGCTGTTCGTCGCTAAACGTCGTCTCGACCCGCCGGCGCGGCTGTCGAAAGGCCCCTGGATGCGTCTGCCGAAAAGCCTGCTGCTGTTCGCTGCGAGCTTCTTTATCGCCACCTTGCCGGTGGCGGGGATTCTGCCGGCTGACTTTGGTGGCTGGCTGTTGGCGCTGCTGCTTAGTGTCGGCGTGGCCTGGGGTGTGTCCGAGCTGTTCTTCGGCATGACCTGGGGCGGGCCGATGAAGCACGCCTTCGCCGGCGCCTTGCACCTGGCTTGGCACCGGCGTAGCGAACGCTTCGGCGGCGGTCGTTCCACTGGCTTGAAGGCCTTGAATCTGAATGATCCAATGGCGCCCTTGGGGGTGGAGAAACCCACGGATTTCACCTGGAACCAGCTGCTCGGTTTTGATGCCTGCGTGCAATGCGGCAAGTGCGAGGCGGCCTGTCCGGCCTTCGCCGCCGGCCAGCCGCTGAATCCGAAGAAGCTGATTCAGGACATGGTGGTCGGCTTGGCTGGTGGTACCGATGCGAATTTCGCCGGCTCTCCCTACCCTGGAAAGCCGGTGGGTGAACATAGCGGCGGCCCGCACCTTCCGATCGTCAATCTCAACGGCAAGGCTCTGGTGGATGCCGATACTTTGTGGTCGTGCACCACCTGCCGCGCCTGCGTCGAGGAGTGCCCGATGATGATTGAGCACGTCGACGCCATCGTCGACATGCGCCGCCATCTGACTTTGGAAAAAGGCGCCACACCGAACAAGGGCGCCGAAGTACTGGAAAACCTGATCGCCACCGACAACCCCGGCGGTTTCAATCCCGGCGGCCGGCTGAACTGGGCGGCGGACCTGGACCTGCCGTTGCTCAGCGACAAGAAAATTGTCGATGTGCTGTTCTGGGTCGGCGATGGCGCTTTCGATATGCGCAATCAACGCACCTTGCGCGCTTTCGTCAAATTGTTGCGGGCGGCGAAGGTAGACTTCGCCGTGCTCGGTCTGGAGGAACGCGACAGCGGTGATCTGGCCCGCCGCTTGGGCGATGAGGCGACCTTTCAGCAACTGGCCGTGCGCAATATCGCCACCCTGGCCAAGTACAGGTTCAACAAGATCGTCAGCTGCGATCCGCACAGCTTTCATGTGCTGAAAAACGAATATGGCGAGCTGGGCGGTAACTATCAGGTGCAGCATCACAGCACCTATCTTGACGAGCTGATCGCGGCTAAACGGCTCAATCTGGGTAAGCACAAGGGTGGCAGCGTCACCTATCACGATCCCTGCTACCTGGGCCGCTACAACGGTGAGTACGAAGCGCCGCGCGCGGTGCTCAAGGCCATAGGTATCGAAGTGAAAGAGATGGCGCGTTCCGGCTTCCGTTCGCGCTGCTGCGGCGGTGGCGGCGGGGCGCCGATTACCGACATCCCCGGTAAACAGCGGATTCCGGATATGCGCATGGGTGATATCAAGGAAACCGGCGCCGAGCTGGTGGCGGTCGGTTGCCCGCAATGCACGGCCATGCTCGAAGGCGTGGTCGGCCCACGGCCCGAGGTGAAAGACATTGCCGAGCTGGTGGCCGAGGCACTGCTGGAGTCGCCCGCCGCCGCAAGCCCGCGCAAAGATCTGGAGGTGCCAGCATGAGCGATCTGATCCGCCGTGACCCGCGCGCCGAATGGATAGCGCGTAATCGTCTGCACCCGCTGCACGCCAGTCTGCAACCGGTGCTGAGCAGTTGGCTGGGCCCCAACGGCCTGCTGCGCAAGAATCCCCATGCCGTCGGCTTTATAGGTCCCAACGGCATCAAACGTATCGACCGCAGCGGCGCCCAACAACTCGGCGCCGGCAAGCGTGCCAGCCCGGCGGTTGCCGAGCAGTTGCCGCTGCATGTGATCAGCGAGCCGGCTTTTTATATTGCGGTGGTGCCGGACCTGCCCGGTGGCCGCTTGAGCAGTCACGACCGCGATCTGTTCGGCCTGGCCCGGCAGTTGGCCGGCAGCAGCGGTGCGGTACTGGCCGTGGTGTTTGGTGAGCACAAGGAAACCGCCTTCGATCTGGCCGGTGTCGACCGGCTGCTGAAGCTCCAGGGCGCGGCCTATGATGGCTATGCGCCAGAGCAACAGCTCGCCACGCTGACGACGCTGGAGCAGCAGTTCCAGCCGCGCCACTGGCTGCTGCCGGACAGCCGCAGTGGCGGTGGCGAGCTGGGTCGGCGCCTGGCCGCCAAGCTCGGCGAGCGGCCGGCCACACGGGTCTGGCAGGTCAGCGACAGCCAATGCATCGGTCGCGCCGGTGCCGGCCGGGAAGACCTGGTGCGGCCGTTGGCGCGGGTGATTCTGGCCGCCGTCGAATGCGCCGAGCCGGTCAGCGACACGCGCCATGAAGTGCTGCCGCTGCAGCTGGCGGTTAGCCTGTTGAACGCCCAACCACGGATTCAAGACCTCGGCGCGGTGGCGGTCGACCCGGCGGCGATTCCCATGGCCGAGGCCGAATTTATTCTGTCCGGCGGCAACGGCGTGCAGGACTGGGACTTGTTCCATCGCGCGGCTGTGGCCCTCGGTGCCACCGAAGGCGCCTCGCGGGTGGCGGTGGACGACGGCTTTATGCCCCGCGACCGGCAGGTCGGTGCCAGCGGCATCTGGGTCACGGCGCGGGTCTATCTTGCAGTCGGCATCTCCGGGGCCATCCAGCACCTGCAAGGCATAGGTGCCTGCGACAAGGTGTTGGCGATCAACCTCGACCCGAGCTGCGACATGATCAAACGGGCCGACCTGGCGGTGATCGGCGACGGCGCGGCGATTCTGCAGGCGCTGATCGAACGGATCGCGCAACACCGGGCGGGAGAGCAACGCGATGCGGCCTGAAGCCTTCGCCGTGCTCGATTTAGCCCAATGCGTAGGGTGGGCTTCAGCCCTCCTGTTGTCTGCATCGCCTACCCGCTGGGCTAAAGCCCAGCCTACAAGGGGTTCTTATGAGCGCTAGTCAACTCGCGGTGATCGCCCTGGTGTCGGTCGGCGCCCATCCCTCTTCCGGTCGCCCCCGGCGCGCTGAACAGGACGCCCGCGCGGTGGAACTGGGTTTGCAACTGGCTGGCGAGCGCTTGCAGCTGCTGCACGCCGGCGATGCCCAGGCCGACGCCTTGCGCGCCTACTTAGGCATGGGCCTGAGTGAATTGAATGTGCTGCAACAAGCGCCCGGCGCCGATGCCTTGCCGGCGCTGCTCGACTACCTGCGTGGCAGCGACGCCCAGCTGGTGTTGACCGGCAGCCAGGCGGAAACTGGCGAAGGCTCCGGCATGCTGCCGTTCCTCTTGGCCGAGCAACTGGGCTGGCCACTGGTGGTCGGCCTGGCGGCGGTGGAAAGCCTCGCGGACGGTTATGCCCAGGTGCTGCAAGCCTTGCCGCGCGGGCAGCGGCGGCGGCTGAAGGTGCCGCTGCCGTTTCTCGCCAGCGTCGACAACGCCGCCCCGGCCGCCCGGCAAAGCGCCTTCGGCCCGGCCCGCCGCGGCCTGCTGAACGCCACCGAGGTCGAGCGGGTGGACGATGAACTGCTGGCCGCCAGCCAGTTGCAACCGGCCAAATCGCGACCCAAACGCCTGAAGATCATCAAAGCCAAAACCGGCGCCGAACGCATGAAAGCCGCCACCGCCAAGGCCGTCGGCGGCGGCGGGCAGGTGCTCAGCGGCCTGAGCCCGCAGGACAGCGCCGAGGCGATCTTCAAGCTGTTGCTGGAGGAGGGGGTGCTGCGTTGAGATTGATGTTGTTATGTCTGCCGGGTCGCGGGCGGCAGCCGTTCCATACGGCTCGCCGCATTTCCCACATCCATGTGGGTCGCTAAAGCCCCTACAAAAGCGATCGAGCCATGGCCGCAAAAATCGCCGTCTGTGCAATCTGTAGGAGGGGCTTTAGCCGCGATGGCCATCAGCGCAGGAGTCCAGTCGCAGACGACATCAAGGTCGCTCGGCCGTCGGTCGTGGCTGCCAGCCCCGCAATTTGCAGTTAAGCCAATAGCGAGTTAACTGAGAAGACCAGCCTGCGCCGAATTTGCGCCCCGTGTCCCATCCAGGCATCCGCCCGTGGCACGGCCAAGCGTGTCGGCACTTGATCCTGGCCGGAGGCCGGCGATGCGCACGAGCTACAGGTGGTTACTGCTGGTCTTGCTGCTGGGCTTGAGCGCCTGCGATGGCGAGCCCGGTCCGTTGCTGCTCGGCACCCTGGAATGGGACCGTATCGGCGTGCCGGCGGAGGCCTCGGAAACCGTGCTGGCCTGGCATGTGGCCGAAGGCGAGCGGGTGCAGGCCGGCCAGTTGCTGCTGGAACTCGATCCGCGCCGCCAGGACGCGCGCATCGCCCAGGCCAGCGCCGAGGTGGCCCAAGCCCAGGCGCGCCTGGACGAGCTGAGCAACGGCACTCGGCCGGAAAGCATCGAGGCGGCCCAGGCCGTGCTGCGCCGCAACCGCGCCCGGTTGACCGCCGCCGAACAGGATTTTCAGCGGGTGGAGCAACTCTATCAACGGGAGCTGGTGGCCGTGGCCGAGCTGGATAACGCCCGCGCCAGCCGCGACCAGGCGCGGGCCGAACTGGCCAATGCCGCGGCGCAGTTGCTCGAACTGAGCAATGGCAGCCGCATCGAGCAGCTGCAACAGGCCAGCGCCGCGCATCAGGCGGCGCTGGCCGGGCTGCTGCAACTGCAACTGAACCGCGAGCATCTGCAGCTGCACGCGCCGCGGGCCGGTCTGGTCGATGCCTTGCCGTTCAAGGTCGGCGACCAACCGCCGCTGGGCGCTGAGCTGGTCAGCCTGCTGGTCGGCGCGGCGCCCTATGCGCGGGTGTTCGTGCCGGCCTCGCAGCGCAGCAGTCTGCAGCTCGGCGAGGTCATGCAGGTGCTGGTCGAGGGGGTGGCCACGCCGTTTCGCGGCACCCTGCGACAGATCGCCAGCGAGGCCAGCTTCACCCCCTATTACGCCCTGACCGGCGAGGATGCCAGTCGCCTGGTGTACCGCGCCGAGGTCGTGCTGGAGGGGGCGGCCGCCCAGCGACTGCCGGCGGGGCTGCCGCTGCGGGTCGAGCGGGACGCCCATGCCCAGCCCTGAGGCCCCGGTAATTCTCGCGCGCGGCCTGAGCAAACGCTTCGGCCCGCTGACCGCGGTGGACGGGTTGGACCTGCGGGTGCAGCGCGCCGAGGTGTTCGGCTTTCTTGGCCCCAACGGCTGCGGCAAATCCACCACCATCCGCATGCTCTGCGGCCTGCTGCGCCCCAGCGCCGGCTCGATCGAGGTGCTGGGCTGCCAGATCCCCCGGGATGTCGAGGCGCTGAAACGGCGGATCGGCTACATGACCCAGCGCTTTTCGCTGTACGAGGACCTCAGCGTCGCCGAGAACCTGCAGTTTCTCGCCAGCGTGCATGGCCTGGCGAAAGCCGCCAGCCGCCGGCGCATCGACGAGTTGCTGGAGCGCTACTGGCTGCGCGAGCTGGCCGGGCAATTGGCCGGCACCCTCAGTGGCGGCCAGCGCCAGCGCCTGGCCCTGTCGGCGGCGGTGCTGCACAAACCGGACTTGCTGCTGCTGGACGAGCCGACCAGCGCCGTCGACCCGCAGTCGCGCCGCGAATTCTGGGATTCGTTGTTCGAGCTGGCCGACGCCGGCACCACGTTGCTGGTCTCCACCCATTACATGGACGAGGCCGAGCGCTGCACCCGCCTGGGGATTCTCGACAGCGGCCGGCTGGTGGCCGACGGCAGCCCGCGCGAGCTGATGGCGCAGCTGCCCGGCCGCCCCTACCTGATCGAATGCGCTCAGCCGCGCCTGGCGCAGCAGGCCCTCAAAGGCCTGCCGGGGGTGCTGGCGCAGGCGCAGATCGGCGCCAGCCTGCGGGTGCTCAGCGGCGCGGCGGACGGTTATCAACTCATCAGTCAGTGCCTGCAGCAGCAGGGCATCGCCGCGCGGGTGCAGGAGACCGAACCGAACCTGGAGGACGTGTTCGTCGCCGTCACCCTGCCCGGATCGGGGCCGCGCCGATGAACCTGGCGCGGATCATCGCCATAGTGCGCAAGGAGTTGCGCCAGTTGCGCCGCGACCGCCTGACCTTCGCCATGATCGCCGGCATTCCGATTCTGCAGCTGGTGCTGTTCGGCTACGCCATCAACATGGATGTGCGCGGCCTGGATGCGGCGGTGCTGGACCAGGCCAACACCGCGCATTCGCGGGAGGCGATCGCCGAGCTGGCCTCCAGCCAGGTGCTCGACCTGCGCTATCGCTTGTCCACCCCGCAACAGCTCGAACACTTGCTGCGCCAGGGACGGATCAGCGTGGCGCTGGTGGTGCCGGCGGACTTCGAGGCGCGTCTGCAGCGGGGCCCAACGGCCGGGCCGAGGGGAGCGACGCTGCAGCGCCGACCGCTGCAACTGCTGGTGGACGGTTCGGACCAGACAGTGCAGGCCGCCGCGCGACAGCTGGCCATTTATCCCTTAGCGAACTGGCGCTCGGCGCCCGCTGTCGAGGTGGTGAACTTCTACAACCCCGAACGGGTGGCGGCCCTGAACACCGTGCCGGGGCTGATCGGGGTGATCCTGACCATGACCCTGGTGATGTTCACCGCCATCACCCTGGTGCGCGAACGCGAGCGCGGCAACATGGAAATGCTCATCGCCACGCCGCTGTCGCCTTGGGAGCTGACCATCGGCAAGGTGCTGCCGTTCGTGGGCATCGGCCTGATCCAGATGAGCCTGATCCTGCTGCTGGGCAAGCTGCTGTTCGCGGTGCCGGTGCGTGGTTCGCTGCTGGAGCTGTACCTGGCCAGCCTGCTGTTTATCGTCGCCTGCCTGGGCCTGGGGGTGTTTCTCTCGACCCTGGCCAAGAGTCAGTTTCAGGCCATGCAGATGGCCTTCTTCACCTTTCTGCCGCAGATCCTGCTGTCCGGCTTTATGTTCCCCTTCGCCGGCATGCCGCGCCTGGCCCAGCACCTGGCCGAGCTGCTGCCGCTGACCCATTACCTGCGCCTGTCGCGCGGCATCATGCTGCGCGGCGCCAGCCTGGCCGACCTGTGGGTGGAGGTGCTGGCGCTGGGGGTGTTTGCCCTGCTGATGTTCAGCCTCGCGGTGACCCGCGTGCATAAGCGCTTGGATTGAGGATTGGTGCTGTGCCCTCCCCGCGCAGGGCGGGGAGGGTTGTTGCTACTGGCTCTTGCTCAAGCGCGCCGCCGCCGGGGTGTCGCCGAGGTTGTCGAGCAGGGTTTGGCTGTACCAGTCGATAAAGTTGATCACGCCGAACTCGTAGGTCTTGGAGTAGGGGCCCGGTTGGTAGGCGGTGGAGTTGATGCCGCGCTGGTTTTCTTCGGCCAGGCGCAGGTCTTGGGCGTTGGTGGCGTCCCAGACTTCGCGCAGGCGGGCGATGTCGTAGTCGACGCCTTCGACCGCGTCTTTACGCACTAGCCACTTGGTGGTGACCCTGGTTTCCTGGGCGCTGATCGGCCACACGGTGAACACGATCAGGTGATCGCCCATGGCGTGGTTCCAGGAGTGCGGCAGGTGCAGGATGCGCATCGAGCCGAGGTCGGGGTTCTGGATGCGGCCCATGAGTTTCTGGCAGCCCTGCTGGCCATCCATGGTCATGGATACTGTGCCCTTGAGCAGCGGCATCCGCACGATGCGGTTACGCAGGCCGAAACCGGCGTGGGCGTAAGGGATTTTCTCGGCGTCCCAGGCAGCGGCAGAAGCGGCCACGTGGTCTTTGAATTGCTGGCTGGCGCGCGGGTCGGTGACGTCGTCCCATTCCAGCAGGGTGTTGAGCAATTCCGGGTGGGAGCCGTTGCAGTGGTAGCACTCGCGGTTGTTTTCCAGCACCAGTTTCCAGTTGGCTTTTTCCAGCAAGGTGGTTTGCACCGCCACCTTGGTGTTCTCCATGTCGTAGGGTTCCATGTAGTGCGCCAGGGTGGCGAGGAACTCGTCGATGGCCGGCGGTTTTTCCGCCAGGGAGATGAAGATATAGCCGCCGGCGGTTTTCACGTTGACCGGTTTGAGGCTGTAGTCGGCCAGGTTGAAATCGGCGCCCATCTCGCTGCCGGCAAACAGCAGCCGACCGTCAATTTCGTAGGTCCACTGGTGATATGGACACACAAGCTTGGCCACCTTGCCCTTGTCGCTGACGCACAGGCGCGAGCCACGGTGGCGGCAGACGTTGTGGAAAGCATGCACCTGGCCTTCGGCGCCGCGGATGACGATTATCGGGTTGTCACCGATCTGCAGGGTCAGGTAGTTGCCCTTGGCCGGGATCTCGCAGGTCATGCCGGCGATCAGCCATTCCTTGTGGAAGATCTCCTGCATGTCGATCTGGAACAGCCGCTCGTCGTTGTAGAACGGCTGCGGCAGGGAGAAACTCGGATTGCGCTCGTGCAGCATGGCGGCGGTGGCCTTGCGGGCCGGTTCCAGCGGATCACCCAGACTCAGGGTTGCAGGCTTGTCCATCGGTAAGTCCTCATGGCTGGCAGCGTGGCTGGCAGCAAAAAAGTGGCAGATACGGTGTGTCACGCAAGGCACTATTTGTTGTCTTCGGCCCCGGCGGGTGCAGGGCTCTGGCCTTCGCGGCGGGCCCGCCAAGCGGGCCGGTAAGTTGCACTACGCACGCTGTTCGGCTGATTTCGAGTGTGCGGTCGGGCGTGTTCGCGGCCTTATCCATGGGCGACATGGCCGCATCCATAGCCGACGCCGGTATGGGGCTGCGCCGGGCCGGTCGCGATAAGCATGTGAATGTCGCAGGCAGATAAATGCAGCGGGTAGGGTATGCGCAGAATCTATTCATACAAAGCCGGTAAATAAGGCTGTGCGGAGAAAGCATTATGTCGACTAATTTCCTCAATCCGGTAAACACCCAAACTTGGGCCAATGGCCGGCATCTGGTGCGCTGCGTCAAGGTGATCCAGGAAACCTGGGATGTGCGCACCTTCTGCTTCAATGCCGATCAGCCGATCATGTTCTTCTTCAAACCCGGGCAGTTCGTCACCCTGGAGCTGGAGATCGACGGCCAGCCGATCATGCGTTCTTACACCATTTCCAGCTCACCCTCGGTGCCCTACAGCTTCTCGCTGACCATCAAACGGGTGCCGGGCGGTAAGGTCTCCAACTGGCTGCACGACAACCTCAAGGAGGGCGATGAGCTGGCGGTGCACGGCCCGGCCGGGTTGTTCAATGCCATCGATTTTACCCACGACAAGGTGCTGTACCTCAGTGGCGGGGTGGGCATCACCCCGGTGATGTCGATGGCGCGCTGGTTCTTCGACACCAATGGCGCGGTGGATATGGTGTTTGTGCACAGCGCCCGCGCGCCGAAGGACATCATCTACCACCGCGAGCTGCGGCACATGGCCTCGCGGATCAACAACTTCAAACTGCACCTGATCTGCGAGCACTACGACATTGGCGAGACCTGGGCCGGTTATCGCGGTTACCTCAATCAGCCGATGCTGCAGCTGATCGCCCCGGACTTTATGCAGCGGGAGATTTTCTGCTGCGGGCCGACGCCCTATATGAATGCGGTCAAGCGCCTACTGGAAGCCAATGGCTTCGACATGCAGCGCTACCACGAGGAATCCTTCGGGGCTACGCCGCCAGAGGCGCGTGCCGATGCGGTCGAGCATGCCGAGCAGGCGGCCGATGCCAGTCCGGTGGCAGCGGCGGATTTGCATCAGGTGGCTTTTACCGCCACCGGCAAGAGCATTCAGGTCGGCCCCGGCGAAACCGTGCATGGCGCCGCCGCCAAGCTTGGTCTGCATATTCCCAAGGCCTGCGGCATGGGCATCTGCGGCACCTGCAAGGTGCTGAAAACCGCCGGCGAGGTGAGCATGGAACACAACGGCGGGATCACCGACGAAGACGTCGCCGAGGGCTACATTCTGTCCTGCTGCAGCGTGCCCCGGGGCGACGTCAGTATCGATTACTGAGGGGTCTCGGCCATGTAGACCAGCTCCCAGAGGTGGCCATCCAGGTCCTGAAAACCGTGGCCATACATGAAACCATGGTCCTTGGCGGCGTTCGGCGCGCTACCACCGGCGGCCAGCGCCTGGGCCACCAAGGTGTCGACCTCGGCACGGCTGTCCGCCGACAAGCACACCAGTACCTCGGTTTGTTGCTGGGCATCGCAGATGGCCTTGGGTGTGAAGGTCTGGAAGAAGCTTTCCACCAGCAGCATGACGAAAATGTTCTCTCCGACAATCATGCAGGTGGCATTTTCATCGGTGAACTGCGGGTTGAAGCTAAAGCCCAGTTGGCTGAAAAAGCCGATGGACTGCTGCAGGTCTTTGACCGGTAGATTGACGAAGATTTGCCTAGCCATGGGTACTCTCCTTGTGTGCGTCAGTGCATGTCTAACAGGCCGTTGAAAAACTACCTGCGTTGCCGATACGGCGTTAAAACCGGCCTCAAAATGCTCATTTACAGCCCGTAAACTGCGCTTTCTCGGCCGTTTTTGCCTTGTCTCGGCGGCCTCGCCAACATTTTTCAACGGCCTGCTAATGGCGGCGCTGCGGGTGGCCGCGCCGCGGGGACTCCTGAATAAGTGCTGACTGTTACTGCTGTTGCGCGGCCGCCAGTTCGGCATCTTTGGTGGCGCTGTACACGAAGGCCGGGCGGCTGGTGATGCGCTCGATATAGGCCTTGATCTCCGGCAGCAGCGGCACTAAACCGAATCTTGTCGTCCAGCTCAGGGCGGTGCCCCACAGCACATCGGCGGCGCTGAATTGCTCACCCAGCAGATAGGGGCCTTTGCGCAGTTGCGCGACCAGGACGTCGAGCATGCTGTCAAAGTCGCCATAGGGCGACGTAGACGCCGGCGCCGGCTCGCGTTTTTGCGCGCGATCGATCACCGCCGGTTCGAAGCTCGAGCCGTAATACACCAGCCAGCGCAGGTAAGGCCCGCGCAGCGGATCACCGATGGCCGGTGCCAGACCGGCTTGGGGAAACAGATCGGCCAGGTAGATAAAAATCGCCCCCTGTTCGGTGATCAGCGCGTCGCCGTGGGTGAGCGCCGGCACCTTGCCCAGCGGGTTGATGGCCAGATACGCGGCCTGACGCTGCTCGCCGGCCTGCATATTCATCACATGCAGCTGGTAGGGCGCGTCCAGCTCGGTGAGCAAGGTCAGCACGCCGCTGGAGCGGGTATTGGGGCAATGGTGCAGGGTTAGTGGTGGGCTGCTAGGCATGTGGGTCACTCCTTGTGTGGTGTTTGTCAGCTTGGTGTTTTCGCCTTAAGGCAAAAACACCAAGCTCAAAACCATAGCAGAGTCACTCAGGCTTGCTAACCGGCGCTGCGGCAGCAGGCGACTATCCGCCGCTATTTGATGAGGTTCATGCGCTTGTTGGTGAACACGCAAATGACCCCGCTTTTGTTGTACATAATCTGCTGGGTGAAGTCGCAATAGGCGGCGGCCACGCTGAGCGGCTCTTGCTCGTTGTTCCATTGTTCTGGCTTGAACCAGGCCAGTTGCCCGTCCTTGCAGCGTTCGGCCTGGGCATCGGTGTTGTAGGTGCACAGATAGCTCTGATCGAGTTCCGGCTCTTGGCCAAAGCAACCCGACAGGGCCAGGGCGCTGGCGCCGATCAATAGAAAACTGGTGATTTTTTGCATGTTTGCTCCGTGGCCTGAGGCAGGCCTGTGGCGATCAGATGGTGCGGTTATCGAGCCGGTGCTGGTGCCTGCGTGCAGAAGGTTCCGCCAGAATCGCCGACTGGATGAAGACCGCTGCAGCGCTCGCAAGTTCAGGCGCAGGCCCTTCAGCCCTGCAGCACCAGGCGAATATCCGCCGCCAGCTCATGGACCCGTGCCACCTCGGTATCCCAGGAGCACATAAAGCGCGCGCCACCGTCGCCGATAAAAGTGTAAAAACGCCAGCCACGCGCGCGCAGGGCTTCGATGGCCGGTTCCGGCATCTGCAGAAACACGCCGTTGGCTTCGACCGGGAACATCAGGCTCAGCTGCGGAATATCGGCGACCAACTCGCTCAGCAGGCGCGCACAGCTGTTGGCGTGATTGGCGTGCTTGCGCCAAACGTCGTTCTGCAGCAGGCCGACCCAGGGGGCGGCGAGAAAACGCATTTTCGAGGCCAGCTGGCCGGACTGCTTGCAGCGGTAGTCGAAGTCTTCGGCGAGTTTTTTGTTGAAGAACAAGATCGCATCGCCGACCGCCATGCCGTTTTTGGTGCCGCCAAAACAAAGCACGTCGACGCCGGCCTTCCAGGTCAGTTCGGCCGGGCTACAACCGAGAAAAGCGCAGGCGTTGGCGAAACGCGCGCCGTCCATGTGCAGGTGCAGGCCCAGTTCGTGGCAGGTGTCGCTGATCGCGCGCAGCTCCTCGGGGCGATACACGGTGCCGATTTCGGTGGCCTGGGTGAGGGTGACTACCCGCGGTTTGGGGTAGTGAATGTCCTGGCGTTTGAGGGCGATTTCACTGATGGCGGCGGGGGTCAGCTTGCCGTTTTCGGTGCGGGCGGTGAGCAGCTTGGAGCCGTTGGAGAAAAACTCCGGGGCGCCGCATTCGTCGGTCTCGACGTGGGCTGTCTCCGAGCAAATCACGCTGTGGTAGCTCTGGCATAACGCCGACAGCGCCAGGGAGTTGGCTGCGGTGCCGTTGAAGACGAAGAACACTTCGCAGTCGGTCTCGAATAGCTGGCGGAAGTGATCGGCCGCCCGGGCGGTCCATTGATCGTCGCCATAGGCGCGTTCGTGGCCGTGATTGGCCTCGGCCATGGCGGTCCAGGCTTCTGGGCAAATGCCGGAATAGTTGTCACTGGCGAATTGTTGGCTCTGGTCGGTCATGCGCGCTCCTGCTTATTTTGGGGGCCTGGTGCATTGACTGCTGCCGACCAGGCGCGGACACCTACTCTACGACAGGATGGTCGCGCTGCGCGCTGTGCTGTACGAAAAACACTCAAGCAGCTGACGGCCCCGCAGGCCCTGGGCTGTGGCCTGGGCCGCACAGCTTATCCACAGCTCGCTGCACAGCTTCTGTGTCTAACTGTTTGGCTATCTTATTGAAATTGCTCGAAAAATGATCGACGCCCGGCAAGCGCCGGGGCTGCTGGGCTGTGGCCTGTGCTGTACAGCTTATCCACAGAAGCATCCACGGGCTTTGGGGGTAAAGCCTGCGTCGCGCGCATTTTCTGTAGGCGGGGCTTGGCCCATGTCGCAAACGCACTGCCCCGTGGCGCGCATAGGCATCTGACCCCGCGGCGCCGGTCTTACCATCGTTTCAAAGGGCAACCCCCTGACCTACACGCTTGGCGCCACGGCGCCGCTGGGAGATTCGCGATGTTCAGCAAGCAAGACCAAATCCAGGGTTACGACGACGCGTTACTGGCGGCGATGAATGCCGAGGAAGCCCGGCAAGAGCACCATATTGAGCTGATCGCCTCGGAGAACTACTGCAGCAAGCGGGTCATGCAGGCCCAGGGCAGCGGCCTGACCAACAAGTACGCCGAAGGTTATCCGGGCAAGCGTTACTACGGCGGTTGCGAGCACGTGGATGTGGTTGAGCAGCTGGCCATTGACCGCGCCAAGCAACTGTTCGGCGCTGATTACGCCAACGTCCAGCCGCACTCAGGCAGCCAAGCCAACGCGGCGGTGTACCTGGCGTTGTTGCAAGCCGGCGACACGGTGCTGGGCATGAGCCTGGCCCACGGCGGCCATTTGACCCACGGCGCCAAGGTGAGCTTCTCAGGCAAGCTGTACAACGCCGTGCAGTACGGCATCGACAGCAAAACCGGCTTGATCGACTACGACGAAGTGGAGCGCCTGGCGGTTGAGTGTCAGCCGAAGATGATCATTGCCGGCTTCTCGGCCTACTCCAAGACCCTGGATTTTCCGCGCTTTCGCGCCATTGCCGACAAGGTCGGTGCCTACCTGTTTGTCGACATGGCCCACGTCGCCGGCCTGGTCGCGGCTGGCCTGTATCCCAATCCGCTGCCCTATGCCGACGTGGTCACCACCACCACCCACAAGACCCTGCGCGGTCCCCGTGGCGGCTTGATTCTGGCCAAGGCGAATGCCGAGATCGAGAAGAAGCTGCAATCGGCGGTGTTCCCCGGCGGCCAGGGCGGCCCGCTGATGCACGTGATCGCCGCCAAGGCGGTGTGCTTCAAGGAAGCCCTGGAGCCGGCGTTCAAGGTCTATCAGCAGCAGGTGATTGATAACGCCCAGGCGATGGCCAAGGTGTTTATCGACCGCGGTTATGACGTGGTCTCCGGCGGCACCGACAACCACCTGTTTTTGGTCAGCCTGATCCGTCAGGGCCTGACCGGTAAAGACGCCGACGCCGCCCTAGGGCGCGCCGGTATCACGGTGAACAAGAATGCCGTGCCGAATGACCCACAGTCGCCGTTCGTCACCTCCGGCCTGCGCATCGGCACCCCGGCCATCACCACGCGCGGCTTCAAAGTGGCGCAGAGTATCGAGCTGGCCGGCTGGATCTGCGACATCCTCGACCACCTCGGCGATGCCGATGTCGAGGCCATAGTGGCTCGTCAGGCCGCCGCCCTGTGCGCCGACTACCCAGTCTACCGCTGAGTTTCGCGGCGCGTTTGTAGGAGCCAG
>C687J26845_10000302_pt1 | contig 32959 bp, 29 predicted proteins | sample RifCSPlowO2_12_FD_26845 | JGI IMG/M metagenome (IMG submission 26845)
GGCTGAATAATGATTCAGGTGCAGTACTTTGCCCGCTACCGCGAGGCGCTGGGAGTCGACGGTGAGCAGTTGAGTTGGGCCAGCGAGCTGGCCACGCTGGATGATGTGCGCCTGTTATTGCTGGCCCGTGGTGGCGTCTGGGCCTTGTTGGCCGAGCAAAATCTGATGTGCGCACGCAACCAGGAGCTTTGCAGCCTGAGCGAGCCACTGGCGGATGGCGACGAAGTGGCGTTTTTCCCGACTGTTACCGGAGGTTAAGGCGATGCGCATTCGCGTACAGGTTGAGGCGTTCGATCCGGGTGCCGAGTTGAATGCGCTGCACGCGGCGAACGTCGGGATTGGCGCGGCGTTGGGTTTTGTCGGTTATGTGCGCGACTTTAATGAGGGCCAGGACGTGGCTGGAATGTTTCTTGAACATTATCCCGGCATGACCGAAAAAGCCCTGGCAAAAATCGCCGCCGAGGCCGAGCAGCGTTGGCCGCTGCTGCGCCTGGAAATTTTGCACCGCATTGGCCAATTGCAGCCGGGCGAACCGATAGTCTTTGTCGGCACCGCCAGCGCCCATCGGCAAGCGGCTTTCGATGCCTGCAATTTCGTGATGGACTACCTGAAAACCCGGGCGCCGTTCTGGAAGCAAGAGCAAGGCGGCGACGGCCCGCGTTGGGTCGAAGGGCGCTGCAGCGACAAAGACGCCGCGCAGCGCTGGGACAAGGCGTAGGGCGTCTGGGTGGCGCATCGGCCACCCAGCGATCCCTCTCAGTGCTTGCGTGGCACCGCGATCAGCAGTTCAGTCGGCGGTTGTTCGCAGTTGATCTTGTGCCCCAGTAGCGCTTCGATCGGCGGCAGGGCGTAGGCATCGTCCTCACCGGCGAAGCTGATCGAGGTGCCGCTGGCGCCCGCACGGCCGGTACGACCGATACGGTGTACGTAGTCGTCGGGGGTTTCGGGCAGGGTGAAGTTGATCACGTGGCTGATGCCGTCAACGTGAATGCCACGCCCGGCTACGTCGGTGGCGACCATCACGCAAATACGCCCTTCACGGAAATCTTCCAGTGCCTTGATGCGCTTGTGCTGCGGCACGTCGCCAGACATCTGCACGGCGCTGATACCGTCACGAGTCAGGCGTTCTTCGATGCGCCGCACTTCGTCTTTGCGGTTGGCGAACACCATCACCCGCGTCCAGTTGTTCTGTTTGATCAGGTTGTAGAGCAGCTTGTATTTGTCGCTGCCAGCCACCGCATAGACATGCTGCTCAACGCTGGCGTTGGCCAGGCCGGTGGACTCGATTTCGACTATGGCCGGGTCGGTGGTCCATTGTTTGGCCAGGCTCATCACCTCTTCGGTGAAGGTGGCGGAGAACAGCAGGGTCTGCCGCTCGTCCTTGTTCGGGGTCTGGCGGATGATCTGCCGTACTTGCGGAATAAAGCCCATGTCGAGCATGCGGTCGGCTTCGTCGAGCACCATCACCTCAACCATGTCCAGGTGCACTTCACCGCGCTGGTTGAAGTCCAGCAGGCGCCCCGGGGTGGCCACCAGAATGTCGCAAAAGCACGATTCGAGGCGCTTGAGTTGCTTGTCGAAATCCATCCCGCCGACAAAGGACATCACATTCAGGCCGGTGTATTTGGTCAGGTTGGCGGCGTCGCTGGCGATCTGCACCACCAGTTCGCGGGTTGGCGCGATGATCAGTGCCCGTGGCTCGCCCATGTAACGCTCTTTCGGCGGTGGGGTATTGAGCAGCTGGGTAATGATCGATACCAGAAACGCGGCGGTTTTGCCTGTGCCGGTTTGAGCGCGGCCGATGGCGTCTTTGCCGGCCAGGGTGTAGCCCAATACTTGCGCCTGAATCGGCGTGCAGTAAGGGAAACCGAGGTCTTGAATGGCATGCATCAACTCGGGGGCCAGCTTGAAGTCGTGAAAACGGGTCTTGCCCTCGGCGGGCTCAACCACAAAATCCTCCAGCTTCCAGGTGTCGATGACTTTGACCTGGCGTTCGCGGCGCGGATTGGCCGGCTTGACCGCTGCGCTGGCGTTGCTCAGATTCTGCTCTGCGCTGCTCTCGACGGCACTGGCGCTTGCGGCGGCAGATGCGGGGGCGCGGGGTTTACGTGGGCGGCTGGGCTGTGGCTCACGGGCCGCCTGGGCAATCACCGGAGAAGTTGGCGCAACAACTGCGGCTGGCAGCTGAGTTGGGCCTTTGCCAAAGATTTTCTTGAGTGCTTTGAGCAAGGTGATCTCATCAATTGATTAAGGAATGAACGCCAGCAGTGTAAAGCAAGATGCTTGCGCGGCGAAGTGCCACACCGGAGTCGGTTGGTTGACGGCGTTGCCGAGAATTTGTGCGGATAAGTTGCTGGCTGGTGAGCGCGATTGAAGCTTGGGGTGCCTCAGGGCGCTGCTGTTTGGCGAGGTTGGACGGGCGACGAAAGGGGGTTGGCGCACGATAGCTGCGGGTGTAGCGGGGCACGCTTGGGGCGTTCGGCGAATTGCCGCGCCCCGGCGCTGTAGAGCTTAGGCCTGGCTGCTTGGCTCGGCGCTGTCGTCGGCGGCAGTCTCGGCAGTTGCATCGGCATCCGCGTCAGTGCTGCTTTCAAGGTCGTCAGCGGGCAATTGCTCACCCTCGGGGTTGGCTTTGCGCAGACGTTTTTCGGCCATTTTTTCTTCTTGCTTCTTCTTCTTGGCGATTTCTTTCTGGCGTTTTTCGAACGAGTAATTGGGCTTGGCCATGTTTAATCCTGCTGTGTGTATTCAAGGTGTATTCAAGGGGCGCGGCACAAGCTTGGGCATAAACGGCAAAGCCTGCACTAAAGTCGCCAGTATGCCCTGTTCTTGGTGGCGACGGGTTACTCCGGCAGATTCGCCAGCAGCAGTCGCAGCACATTGCCGCCCATGATAGCGGCAATCTCTTGTTGGTTAAAACCAGCCTTGAGCAGGCCTTCCGTTAGCTGGGCAAGGCCGGTGACGTCAAAGGGTGCATGAATGCTGCCGTCAAAATCGGAACCGAGGCCAACATGCTCGACACCAATCTTGTCGCTGGTATAGCGAATCGCCTTAACGATGGCGGCTACCGAGGTGTCGCAGACTGCGGTGTCCCAATAGCCGATGCCTATCACACCGCCGGTGGCGGCAATCCGCTGCAAGTGGGCGTCGCTTAAATTGCGGGTGCCGGGGCAGGTGCCTTCCACGCCCGTGTGGGAGACCAGCAGCGGGCGGGTGGCCATGGCCAGTACGTCGTCAATCAAGGGCCGCGAGGCATGGGCCAGGTCGATCAACATATGTTTCTCTTCCAGCCGCTGGATTACCTGGCGTCCGAAGGGGGTGAGCCCACCTTTGTTGATGCCGTGGGCGGAGCCGCCGACTTCGTTGTCAAAAAAGTGCGTCAGGCCGGTGATGCGAAAGCCGGCGTCATAGAGTCGGTCGATGTTGCCCAGTTGGCCTTCCAGTGGGTGCAGGCCTTCGGTGGCCAACACCGCGGCCAAACGCTCGGGCTGTTGCTGGCGTTCAACGATAAAGCGCTCCAGCTCGGATTTGCGTTGGATCAGCAACAGTTTGCCGTCGCTGGCGGCCACTGCCTGGTGCAGTTTTTCACTTTGATAGAGCGCCCGCTCCAACAGGCTGGTCCAGGTTTTGCGCGGCCAGCGCTGGGCCATCACCAGCAGGGTGATGTTGTCGCTGTCGGCGCCGTTACGCTCGTAATTAAGCCCGCGCGGGGTTTTGGTCACGGTGGAGAAGACTTGCAAGGCGACGTGGGCTTGCAGTAGACGCGGCAAGTCAGTGTGGCCGTAGTCGAGGCGTTTGAGCAGGTCGCGCTGCCAGAGCAGGGCATCGTCGTGCATGTCGGCGATGAACAGGCTGTTATGCAGCGCTTGCGCAACCTTGCTGGCCGAATAGGGCGCTGGGCTGGCGATGCTGTTCATGTGCCAGTCGAGCACTTTCGGCAGGCTGAAAAAGACCGTGGCGCCAAGCAGCAGCAGAACACTCAGGCTGAGGACGATTTTACGCATGGGAGTGGCTCCGATTATTGTTATGTCGGGCACTCTAAGCGCAACCGGTTAGCCGCGCAAACTTAGCCGCACAGGCAGTTGCGACCCTGTTGTTTGGCTTGATAGAGCGCGCTGTCGGCGCGGGCGATGAGGTTTTCCAAGCTGTCGCGCGGGTGCAGTTGCGCCAGGCCGATTGATACTGTAACGCCGGGCAGGGCGCCAATCGGCGAGTAAAACTGAGGAATTTGCTGCAGGCTTTCACGCAGGCGCTGACCAATGCTACGGCCTTCGTCGAGCGCAATTTCCGGCAGCAGAATCACAAACTCCTCACCGCCATAGCGGATCATGCTGTCCTTGGGGCGCAACTGGTTGCGCAGTGTATGGGCGACCAGGCTCAAGGCGTAGTCGCCGGCCAGATGGCCGTGTTGGTCGTTGTAGTCTTTGAACTGATCGACATCCAGCATCAGCATCAGCAAGGGCTGTTCATTGAAGGCGCAGCGGGTGCTTTCGCGGTCAAATACATGCTCCAGCCAGCGACGGTTGTAGCAGCCAGTGAGGGTGTCGAGGTTGGCGTGCTGTTCGCTGTCGAGGATGCTTTGGTTGCCTTGGCGTACGCGCTGGCAGAGCAGCTCCAGGAGGTTTTGCATCAGTTGCGGTGAACGGCTAAACAGGCTGCTCAGGGTTTTGCGCGGCAGCCGCAGCACCAGCGCCCGATTGGTGGCCAGTACATAGGCGGAGGGCGGCTGGTTGTCGATAAAGCTGACTTCGCCGGCGCACTCGCCGGGCTCCAGGGTTCTGACTGAGTGATTGTCGAGCGAGCCTAGGTAGACCTTGAGTTGGCCTTCAAGCAGTAAGTACAGGTATTGGTTGCGTTTAAAGGGCGAGAGCAGAATCTCGCCGGGTTCGTATTGGCAGAGTCGAAAGCTTTTCAGCAACTGGGTCAGGCTGCTGGTGGCAACATTCTGGAACAACCGCAGCTGCATAACCTGTTGCAGGTCGGGCTGTTGCTGCGTGGCTCTCATCGGGTTGGCGACGTGCGCGGGCGACTAAATAACTCGGGCATAGCAAACTTCCCTGTCTATGGGGTATTTGCGCTGACCATAGTTGCGAGTGTGGAATATGACAAATTCGCTGACGGGCTAATCCGACCGATGGTCGGGTTTGGACTCACCAGTCACGCGGCGCCGCGTACCGGTGCTTAGCCACGCAGCAGGGGTGCTTCAGCGCAACACGGTGGCCAACCAGGTGCCGATGTCTTGGATTTCTTCGCTCAGCACTTCATGGCTCATTGGGTAGTCTTGCCAGGTGACCGGCACCCCTTGGCTGAGTAAATAGTCGTGGGCAGCGCGGCCCATGGCGGGCAATACCACATCATCGAAACGGCCGTGCAGGCAGTAAACCGGCAGCTGTTTTTTGTCGGCCGGCAGTTGCAGTTCGGCGCTGAAGGTCGGTGCATAGGTCGACAGCGCCAATACCCCGCCGAGTGGCCCGTTCCAACGTAGAAACGCGGTGTGCAGCACCACTGCGCCGCCTTGGGAGAAGCCGGCAAGGATGATCCGCGCCGGATTGATGCCGCTGTCGCGCTGCGCCTCGATCAGTTGGATGATTTGCTGGGTGGAGGCTTCCAGTTGCTCGCGGTTGATCGCTCGCGCCGGGCTCATGGCCAGGATGTCGTACCAGCTAGGCATGGCGTAGCCGCCATTGATGGTCACGGCGCGGGTCGGTGCCTGCGGCAAGACAAAGCGGGTGCTCGGTAACCGTTGCTGCAAGGCCTCGGCCACCGGCATAAAGTCGTAACGGTCGGCGCCCAGGCCGTGCAGCCAAATCACGCAGGCATCGGCGCTTTGGGTGGGTTGCAAGATGAGTGGCTGATCCATGACTGACTCCGATTCGCCGCGCCCTTAACCGCGCGCGGCATTAATGGTATGCGGTCGCGCAGTGCTGACACTGCGCATCCCGGTGGTTTGTTAGTTAGCCGGCGGATTGTTCAAAACAGCCGGCGGCGCGATTTTTTTGCACCTTGTCGGCCGGGAAAATCCGCCCGCTCATGGCGATATACACGCCATCGCTCAAACACTGCAGGGCACCGATGGCGACGCCCAGGTTGAAGGCTGCGTCGCTGTTGCGCATGCGTGCCGGCTGCATGGCGCCGGTGAAGATGATCACCTTGCCGGCAATCCCCTGCAGCACGGCGGCGGACTGGGTCATGGTGTCGGTACCGTGGGTAATCAGAATGTGCCGGGTCGGGCAGGCGAGGACTTTGCTGCGGATCAGCGCACGGTCCTCGTCGCTGAGCTCCAGGCTGTCTTTTTTCAGCAGGCTTTCGACTTTAAAGGCAAAGGTCACCGCGGCTTCGCGGAGAATTTCGGTGGCCATCGGCTCGCCGATCTGAAAGTCCGACAGGGCGTCGTAATAAACCTTGTCGAAGGTGCCGCCGGTGGTAAATAGCTGAATATTCATGGGGGCTGTCCTGCTGCCAATAGGGTCGGCGCTGGGCCGTGGTTGGGATTATCTCTGTTAAGCTGCGCCGCGCCAAATTACCCGGTAGTCGCGATGCCCAAACTCCCCGCCTTAGTCCCTGCTGCCAGTTGCGACCCTGCGCCGGTCGCGGCCAAACCCTGGTTTGTGTATTTGGTGCGGGCGGCCAATGGCGCCTTGTATTGCGGCATCAGTGACGACCCGCAGCGGCGTTTCGCGCAACATCAAAACGGCAAGGGCGCACGGTTTTTTTACTCAAGCCCGGCGCAGGCCTTGGTCTACGTGGAGGCCTGCGCCGACAAAGCGGCGGCGCTGCGCGAAGAGCGCGGGATCAAGCAGCTGAAGAAATCCGCCAAGGAAGCGCTGGTGGCCAGCTACCGCCTTATCGAGGCGGCTGATGCACTGCCATCAGCCTGAACGGCTAGGCTGCGCGGGTGGGCGCGGGTAAGCTGGGTTTGAATCCAGCCAGTTGCGGAGCCGACTATGCATGATCTGATTTTGCACCATTACCCCAATTCACCTTTTGCGGAAAAGGTCCGTCTGCTGCTGGGCTTTAAGCAACTGTCCTGGCATTCGGTGTTGATCCCGCCAGTGATGCCCAAGCCCGATCTGACGGCGCTGACCGGCGGCTACCGCAAGACCCCGGTGTTGCAGGTGGGCGCCGATATCTACTGTGATACCGCGCTCATCGCCCGCCGTCTGGACGCCGAAAAATCTACCCCGGCGCTGTTTCCCGAAGGGCAGGAGTTTAATGTCGCAAGCCTCGCGCAGTGGGCCGACGCCGTGGTGTTTCAGCATGCGGTGAGCCTGGCGTTTCAGCCGGAGTCCATGGCCCTGCGCTTTGGCAATCTGCCCCCGGCGGCGATCAAGGGTTTTATGGCTGATCGTGCCGGGTTGTTCAGTGGCGGCACCGCCAGCCGTTTACCCTTGGCCCAGGCCAAGCAGCAATGGCCAACCTTGATGGCCCGATTGCAGCAGCAGCTGTCCCGCGAAGCCGGTGATTTTCTGTGTGGCGAGGCCTCGCTGGCGGACTTTGCCATGGCCCATTCGCTGTGGTTTCTCAGGGCCACGCCGGTCACCGCACCGCTGGTGGATGACTACCCCTTAGTGGCTGCCTGGCTGGACCGTGTACTGGGTTTCGGCCATGGCTCTTTGGTGCAAATGGAGGCCGCGGCGGCCATCGAGATCGCCCGTCAGGCCACGCCGGCGGCTTTGCCGGATGAGGCGTTTAATGCAGTCGAGGGTTTTGCACTCGGTCAGCAGGTGGCGATTGCCGCGACCGATTACGGCGTCGATCCGGTGCTGGGTGAGTTGCTGTTTGCCGGCGCTGAGGAGTTGATAGTACGCAGTGAAGACCCGCGTGCCGGCAGCGTGCATGTGCACTTCCCACGCTTTGGATTTAGCCTGACGGCGGTTTGATGCGGGCTTGATCTTTGCCGCGCCGGCCCGGCTGGCGCGCTCCAGGGTTAGTCTGGCTGCAACCGCGCCAGCACGGCGGGCAGGCGTTTCGGCGCCTTGATCCGCAACTGTTTATTGACATTGAAACGACCAAACACCACTTCAATATCGCCAACCTCGACCGCAAACAGTGGCGCCAAAAACGCCAGCATATGGTCAGTGGCCCGGCCAAAGCGCGGCGCGGCGGTGACGCTGACATTCAGTTGCGATCCGCTCACTTGACCTATCGCATCGACCTTGGCGCTTGGCTGGCCAAGGATATTGAGCACCAGCACTTCTCCCTCCCAGATAAAGCACGACGGCATGGCTGCGGTTGGGTTATGGCGCGCGTGGCGGTTTTTGGGCGAAGTTTTGGTCACTGAGTGTCCTGTTGCAAATGATCCTTGGGTTGGTGCCGAGCTTAGCTGGCAATCGCGGCCAGACGGCTATTCTCGCCGAGTTTAACGGCTTGATTGCTGCGGTTGTGCCGATACTTGGGGACGCCAAGGCTGTGGCGGATGTTCAGCGTACTGGCATTTTGCCCATAACGGCATGCTGCCACTCGTCGTACGACTTCCGGTGCGGCTGAAATCGGGCTATTCCTGACTAAACTACTCAACAGTTCATGCGGTGTCGGTAATGCGGCGTCAAATAGTTGTTTGTTGCAAGTTGGAGCCGCCGAGGTTGTCGGTGCTCTGGAGGTCACATGGATGAAGGGCCCAAGCTGTTATCCCGGTTCACTTGGTTGCCACTGCTGGTGGCCGTACTGCTGTTTACCGGCTTAGGTGGTCTGGTTAGTTGGCAATGGTATGTGCTGCAAGCCAGTGATCGCCTGGAGAGCGAGCAGGACTTCGAGCTGACGGTGGATGATATTGCCCAGCGCATCGCTGATCGCATGCGCGCCCATGAAGTGTTATTGCGCGGCATGGCGGGCCTGTTTGCCGACAGCAGCGAGGTTTCGCGGCAGGTCTGGCAGCAGGCGGCCAGCCAACTGCAACAGAGTTATCCCGACATTCAGGCGCTGGGTTGGGCGCACTACCTGCCTAAGCAACAGCTGCAAGCTTTTCTTGAAGGTGAACGGCAATCGACAGGTGCTGCGCTGCAGCTATTCCCTCCGGGCATTCGCGATGATTACCTGATCGTCACCTATCTGGCCCCGCCCGATGCGCTGAGCCTGAGCGTGCCGGGTTTCGATATTCTCAGCGAACCGCTACGTCGCCAGGCAGTGGAACAGGCCCGCGACAGCGGCGCCGCAGTGCTCAGCGGGCCCTTGCACCTGCAGCAGCAATCCGCCCCGGCGGCGCCTTCGGGAGTGCTGCTGTTTATTCCGGTTTACCGCCCGCACGCGCCGCTGGGCAGTCTGGGTGAGCGCCGCGCGGCCTTGCTTGGGGTGGTTTACGGGGCATTCCGCACCGAAGAGCTGCTGGCCGGTTTGCTCGGTAAACGCAGCGCCCTGTTCCAGTTGCAATTGGCCGACAGCGGCGCCAGTGATGCACCACTGTTAAGCGCTCAGGTGGTGGGCCAGCATCCGCCGTTGTTGCAGCAAATCCGCGAGTTGGAGCTGTATGGCCGGCATTGGCGCTTGGCGGTCAGTAGCACGCCGCAGTATGAGCAAACGCTGGGCAATAGCAGTCGCAGCTTTGGGCTCTGGGGTGGATTACTGGCGGCGGCGCTGCTGGCCTTGCTGGCGGGCGGCTATTTGTACCTGCGCGACCGTGCCCAGGCCAGTCGGCAGCTGCTCAGCGAGCGTCTGAACGAGCGTGAAGAGCGTTTTCGCCTGGTGGTCGAGGCTTCGCCCAATGCCGTGGTGCTGGTCGACGCTCAGGGCTTGATTGTGATGGTTAACCGTCAGACCGAGCAGATGTTTGGCTATCCGCGCGCGCAACTGCTCAATCAGCCGGTCGAAATGCTCTTGCCGCAAGCGCTGCGCCCCAACCATGTGGGCATGCGCCAGGGTTTTCAAAAGGCCCCGGAACCGCGACGCATGGGCGGTAACCGAGAGCTATTTGGTCAGCACCGCGAGGGCCAGTTGATTCCCCTGGAGGTTGGCCTGTCACCGTTGCGCAGCGGGATGGACGTGCTGGTGCAAGCGGTAATCATCGACATCAGCGCGCGCAAGGCCGCCGAGGAGCGTTTTCGCTTGGTGGTGGAGGCTTCGCCGAATGCCATTGTGTTGGTCGACAGTCAGGGGCTGATCGTGATGGTCAACCAGCAGACCGAGCAGATGTTTGGTTACCCGCGTGAGCAGTTGCTTAACCAGCCGGTGGAGATGCTTTTGCCGGAGTCATTGCGGGCCGCCCATGTGGGCATGCGTCAGGGTTTCCAAAAGGCCCCGGAGCCACGGCGCATGGGCGGTAGTCGCGAGCTGTTCGGACGCCATCGTGAAGGCCAGCTAATTCCGCTGGAGGTAGGGCTGTCGCCGCTGCGTAGCGGTGATGATGTGCTGGTGCAGGCGGTGATTATCGACATCAGTGCGCGCAAGGAGGCCGAGCAACGGCTGCGCGAGCAGGCCGAGCAGCTGGCACTGGCTAATCGCTATAAAACCGAATTTCTCGCCAACATGTCCCATGAGTTGCGCACCCCGCTCAATAGCATTCTGATTCTCAGCGATCAGCTCAAGCAGAACAGCACCGGTAATCTCACCGGCAAGCAGGTTCAGCATGCCGACATCGTGCACAAGGCCGGCAGTGACTTGTTGCAGCTGATCAATGATGTGCTGGACCTGGCCAAGGTGGAGGCCGGGCGCGTGCAGCTGTCGTTGGAGCCGCTGAATGTGCGCGAAATGCTCCAGGAACTGGACGCCAGCATGCGCCCGCAGGCCGAACTGAAAGGCTTGCGGCTGCTGCGGCGGGTGGCGGATGACGTGCCGCAGATGATCCTCAGCGACCGCGTACGCTTACACCAGATTCTGCGCAACCTGCTCTCGAACGCTTTGAAGTTTACCGATCAGGGCGAAGTCGAACTGCAGGTCAGCATTGAGTCAAGCGGCCTGGAACCCACGGTGACCTGCCTGTGCCTGGTGGTGCGCGATACCGGGATTGGTATTGCGGCTGAGCAGCATGAGCGGATTTTTCAGGCGTTCCAGCAGCTCGATGGTTCGACCAGTCGGCGCTATGGCGGCACCGGTCTGGGGCTGGCGATTACCCGGCAGCTGATCGAGGCCTTAGGTGGTGATATTCAATTGCAAAGCCAGGCGGGGCAGGGTTCGGAATTCACTGTGCGCTTGCCGGTGGAGGTCTTGAGCGAGCCGGCGCTGGCGGCTTTGCGAGTGGCTGCTGAGCAGCTGGCGCTGCCGTCCGTGAATGACGCGCCCGGTCCTCGGCAATTGCAGGGCCAGCATGTGCTGCTGGTCGATGATGACGTGCGCAATATTTATGCGTTGATGGCGCTGCTCGACGAACTCGGGCTGCGGGTCACTGCGGCCCGCGATGGGGTGGAGGCCTTGGCCTGTTATCAGCAGGCACGTTTCGCGCTGATTCTGATGGACATGGCCATGCCGAACATGGATGGCTACACCGCCACTCGTCTACTTAAACAAGAGTATGGCTGCGTGATTCCTATCATTGCTTTAACGGCCCATGCGATGAAAGGCGACCGGGAAAAATGCCTGGCTGCCGGTGCGGATGACTACCTGGCCAAACCTGTCGCTCGCCAAGAGCTGCTTAATCTTCTCTATCGCTGGTTGGACAGACCAAGAGGTGGCGATCATGCCGCTGCAAAATGAAGCCGTACGCAATGCCCCAACCTTGCTGGTGGTGGATGACCGGGAGGAAAACCTGATCGCCATGCAGGCCTTGCTGGAGAACGGTGCCTGGCAGGTACGCAGCGCGGGCTCCGGCGAGGCGGCGCTGCGTTGCTTGTTGGAGAATGACGTCGAGTTGGTGCTGCTGGATGTGCAGATGCCAGAGATGGACGGTTTTGAAGTGGCGCGTTTGATGCGTGGCAGTCCGCGCACCCGCTTCACGCCAATCATCTTCGTTTCGGCCATCGCGCAAACCCAGCATGCGATGCTCAAGGGTTATGCCAGTGGGGCGGTGGACTTCATCCTGAAGCCTTTCGATCCGCAGGTGTTGCGGCACAAAATCCGCTCTTTGTTGGTACATGAACAGAGTCGCCGAGAACTGCATGAGCTGAGTCTCGAGCTAGAGCGGGCCAAGGCCTTCAATGCCTCGGTGCTGGCGAATGCCGCCGAAGGCATCCTGGTGGTGGGCGAGGAAGGCTGCATCCAATTTGCCAATCCGGCGGTGGCGCACATGCTGCAAGGTGAGGTGGCCGATCTGGAGGGCACGGCCTTGCTGTCTTACTTGCAGCGCGATGACTTGCCGGCCCGCTGGCAAGGCAGCGAGTTCCATGGCTACTGGCAGCGCGGTGAAACCCGCCGGGTACACGATATTAGCCTGCGCACCTTTGCCGGTGAGCTGCTGCCGGTGGCCTTGTCCTTTTCCCCCCTGTCGAAATTGCCGCGCTCGATGGTGGTGATGGTGCTGGATATGTCGGTGGAGCGCGCCCTGCATGCTCAGCTGGAGTCCCAGGCGATCACCGATCCGCTCACCGGGCTGCTCAATCGCCGTGGCTTTCACCAGGCGCTGGAATCGCTATTGGCGCGGGTGGCGCGCAGCGGTAAGCGGATCGCCGTGCTGTACCTGGATCTGGATGGTTTCAAGCGGATCAACGACTCCCTCGGCCATGTGGCCGGGGATCAGGTGCTGCAGCATGTGGCGGAGCAACTGCGCACCGGGTTGCGTCCCTATGACATCTTGGCGCGGGTGGGGGGCGACGAATTTACCGTGCTGCTCGACTCGCTGGAGCAACCTGAATATGCCGCCAAGGTGGCCGAGAAACTGATCGAAATGATCTCGGTGCGCCACAGCATTGATGGCGTTGAGGTAACCCTGGGGGTCAGCATCGGCATAGCCAGTTTTCCCGAATGCGGCCAGGACATCGAGGGCTTGTTGCGCGCCGCCGACATGGCGATGTATGAAGCCAAGCGCGCCGGGCGCCAGCAATACCGGTTCTTTTCGCCGGAAATGAACGGTCGCGCCCGCTCGCGGTTGATGCTCGAAGAAAGCCTGCGGCAGGCCATCGAACACAACAATTTCGAGCTGGTCTACCAGCCGCAGATCTATCTGGAAACCGGGCGTCTGCGGGGTTTCGAAGCGCTGCTGCGTTGGCAACATCCCACCAGCGGTACTGTGTCGCCAGGAGTGTTTATCCCCTTGCTGGAAGAAACCCGGCTGATCAATCGAGTCGGCAACTGGGTGTTCGAAACCGGTATCGGTCAGTTCCTGGCCTGGCCGCTGAGTTATCGTCAGCAGTTGGTGCTTAGTTTAAATGTCAGTCCGGTGCAGTTCAGCATGCCCAACCTGGTCGATGACTTACGGCGGATGCTCGAACAACGGCAGATGGCCCCGGCCCAGTTGGAAGTCGAGGTGACCGAGAGTGCCCTGATGCAGAATCTCGATACCACCCGTGAACAGTTGCGTCAGTTGCGCCAACTGGGTGTGCGGGTGGCCATTGATGACTTCGGCACCGGCTATTCCTCGCTGGCCTATTTACGGCATTTCGAGCTGGATACCCTGAAGATTGATCGCCTGTTTATTAGCAATATGCTCGAGTCCAGTCGCGATGCGGCCATCGTCAGCAGCATCATCGAACTGGGTCGCAACCTGGGCCTGGAGGTGATCGCCGAAGGGGTGGAGACCGTCGAGCAGTGCGACTGGTTGCGGGCTCACGGCTGTGCCTTGATGCAGGGCTTTCTGGTGGCCCCCGGTTTGCCGTTACAACAGGCCGGGAACTTCCCCTTGCAACTGGACTGGAGCCGCTTGCCTTACCAGAGCAAGTGATGGGGCTGGATGTTCTTGAGGGCAACGCAAGGCTACCCAAGAGCCGCAGCAAGCCTATAATTGTGGGTATAAATAAATACTGTTTGTATTTAAGAGGGTAGATACTTTAAGGGTTAAGTTGCTGGTGCAGTTGTGCGTTGGGTGCGGTGATATTAATTAGTGGCGGTGAAATTAAAATAACTCCAGGCCGCCACTGTCTTCGTCAATGGGTTTCAGGTTGTCGAGATAAGTAGAGTCCATGATATGCAATAGGCTCTGGTCTTTGAGGGTGGCAATCACAGGGAAGAGTAAATTTAAATTATCTTGTTGATTGTGCAGATTGCTGTTGGCTTTTTGTAGTGAGCTTGAGTTGAGCCCCTCCATGCCAAGGATTTCGTCAACCAGAATCGCCAGTTGCCGGGTCATGCCGGTCTTAAAGGTGATGATATTGTGCGGGCCGCTTGCGGCGGCGGGTGGCATATGCACCCTCTTGCGCAAGTCAATCACCGGCAAGGTTTGATTGGCCAGCGAGGTGATGCCAATATAGAAAGCTTCTTGGTTTGCAACTGGCGTTATTTTCAACTCTTGCCGATAAACATTAAGAATGTCATGGCAATCGATGCCGATTTTTATTTTGCCAATTAGGGCGATTAAATACTCTGTGTTCATTCTGTCAAGTGGCCTCGGGAGTTTAACCTGTTGCGCAAACCTTTGTGAAACCTAGCATTTGCGCTGTTGCTGTCAAGTATGCCGAAGTTGCTGTTAATGTTTTTATGATGAAAATCAATTTTTATTTTATACAGGCTTTGGGCTTGATGATAAAGCCTGTTGCTGGTGTTGGATATTCCCCAAAAGCCTATGTGCTTTGGTTTTTTCGGCCAAATAGCATTTGGCCGGATATTCAGGTTGATCTGCCGCCGGTGGTCTGTGCTCCGCTGCTTGCAGTCGTTCGGCTACCGCCAGCAGCTCTCAACTGACCAGCTTAGTCGCCGAGCAGCGGTGGCATCGGGCAATCGAGGGTCTCGGCGACGGCGCGCATCAGCTCGGCCTCGGCGGCGTTGATACGGCCGTCGTGGGCGATGCAAATGGCCATGGCTTTGAGTAAACGAGGTTTTTGCAGCGGCAGTAATTGGCTTAGGCGTTTCAGTGCGGCGTCCAGGCTTTTTAGCTCGGGACTGCGGGCCGCCAAGGTCAGCGGCTCAAAAGGCAGGGCCGCACAGGCTTTGGCCAAGGCCTGTGCGGCAAGTTCGGGGGCGTGATGGCCGGCGTGAGCCAAGGCCGAGAGCAGCACGGCGCATTCTGCGGCCATCTCGCTTAACCGGTATTGGCCATCGATGGGGCGCGGGCCTTGCACGCTACGCTCAAGGATACGAAACAGCGACCACTCCATCAGGTTCACCACCCGATCGGCCTGGGCCAGCAGCACTAGGTTCTTTTTCAGCTCAACGAACTGTTGTGGGGCGAGTTGTTTAAGCGCCGGGATCGCCAGTTCGAGCAAGGGCAGACGCAGGTCATCAGCCAGCGCGCTGAGCTCGCCCCGCAACTGTTGCAGCACCAGAGCGATGTCCGGGTTTAGCTGCGCCCGCAAGAGTTCAAGCTGCTTGCCCAGCTGCGGTTCTTCGCGGCTAAGCAGCAAGCCATACACCAGCGCTTGGGCGTCGAGGCTGCGGTGGGCGGCGGCTTTTAGTGGTGCGGCCAGGCGCTGTAAGCTGTTGCGGGCGGCGCTTAGGTGCGCGGCTTGCGGCTCGCCAATGTGCTCGATGGCGTTCTCGGCGGCCTGTGGCGAGTAGCTCGGTGCGGCGCTTAGCCCGCTTAGTGCGGCGTCCCAATTGGCGCTCACCGGCGCCTCGGCGTCGGCGCTGTTGTTATAGGCCGCGGCCGGTAGCACCACGTGTGGAAAACTGCCGTCCCAGCGCGGCTCGACCCGGCGGATACGCTCCTCCAGCGGTGGATGGGTGTCCATCAGACTACTGAGTGCCAGGCTAATGCCGGGGCCGAAATACATATGGCTAAATTCGGCGGCGTGGCTGGCCTGCAGCTGTGAGCCGCCGGCATAGCCGCCAATTTTTTTCAGTGCGCCGGCAATGCTCTGGTCGTTGCGGGTGAACTGCACGGCGGCGGCATCGGCGAGAAATTCGCGCTGGCGACTGACTGCCGCCTTGATCAAGTTGCCGAAAAAAGTCCCGGTATAACCAAGCACCCATAAGGCGCAGCCGATGGCGATAAGCACGCCGGCAGATTTATTCCGGCCACTCGAGCCACCGCTTAGGCGCAGGCTGCGATTAGTGCTGCTGTCGAGCAGCTCTCCACCAATTAATCCGAGCAATAAAATGCCATGCAGCACCGCCACCAAACGGGTGTTCAGGCGCATATCACCGTGGAAGATATGGCTGAACTCATGGGCGATCACGCCCTGTAGCTCGTCGCGTGAGAGCAAAAAAATCGCCCCGCGAGTGATGCCGATCACCGCGTCTTGTGGCGTCAATCCGGCGGCGAAGGCGTTGATGCCCGGGTCGTCGAGCAGATACACCGGCGGCACCGGGGTGCCCGAGGCAATCGCCATTTCTTCCACCACATTGAGTATCCGGCGCTCCTCCGGGCTTTGCGGCGCGAGATTGATCAGCCGGCCGCCCAAGCGCTCGGCCACGGCCTTGCCGCCTTTGCTCAGCTGGCTGCTTTTGTACAGGCTGCCCAGCAGCACCACGCCAATCACCACCGTGGCGATAAGGCCGACCAGCAACCAGTCGAGACCGATGCGCGACTCGGCCGAATAGGCCGGCACCTCGCCAAACACTTGCAACAGCAGCATCAGGACCAGGCTGGTGAGTGTGACCAGGCTGATCACCGCCAGTGCCAGCAGTACAATCAAACGGCCGCTGTTGCGCTTGGCGCGGGCCTGATGCTCGAAGAAATTCATCGCTAAACCCGCGCTAATCAGCCTTAGAAAGACACTTTCGGCGCGGCTTGAATCGCCGCACTGTCGGCAAACTCCAGCGGGCTGGCATCCTTGGCATGGCCGAAGCTCGCGGCGAAGAACACCGCCGGGAAACTTTGCTTGCTGGTGTTGTATTCCATCACCGCGTCATTGAAGGCCTGGCGGGCAAACGCCACCTTGTTCTCGGTGCTGCTCAACTCTTCGGTGAGTTGTTGCATATTGGCCGAGGCTTTGAGGTCGGGGTAGGCTTCCATGGTCACTTTCAGTCGACCCATGGCGTTGTTCAGCAGGCCCTCGGCGCCGGCCAGTTGCGCCATGCTCTGGGCATTGCCCGGTTGTGCGGCGGCCGCTTGCAGGCCGCTGACCGCGCCATTGCGGGCGGCAATCACCGCCTCCAGGGTGTCGCGTTCATGGGCCAGATAGGCCTTGGCGGTTTCGACCAGATTGGGGATCAGGTCATAGCGGCGTTTGAGTTGTACCTCGATCTGCGAAAACGCATTTTGAAAGCGATTACGCAGGGTCACCAACTGGTTGTAAATGCTGATGATGTAGAACACCAGCGCGGCGATGATCGCGAGGGTGACGATGCTTGAAATGGACATGAGGACTTCCTTATCTGAATGAGGGGCGGCATGGGCGCGACGGTAGCGCACCACGGCGCATGCCGACAAGCAGTGTCCCATCGGCTGTTGACCATGACTGCCGGGCGATACAGTGGTGGCGGGCGGCGCTTGGGCTTAGTTGCTGCTCGGCGTCGCTTGCTGCAGTTGCGCCAAGCTAAAGGGCAGCGGCGGCGCTGGCCACTGTTGCTGGAGGGCCTCGAACTGGCGCGCCAGCAGGCTGGCCAGCAGCAGGTTGCGCAGCCATTTGTGATCGGCGGGCAGCACATACCAAGGCGCTTCGGGGCGCTGGCTGGCGCTGAGGGTGCTGGCCCATTCGGCTTGGTGTTGATGGAATTGACGGTGACCTTGCAGGTCGGCGGGGCTGAGTTTCCAGTGTTTGCGCGGGGTTAACAGGCGTTTGCGCAGGCGCTTGAACTGCTCGGCCGGGGATATTTGCAGGTACACCTTGAGCAGGTGGATGCCCTCAGCCTGCAGCTGGCGTTCAAACTGGGCAATTTGCTCCAGGCGCGGGGCCGTTTCTCGCGCCTGGATAAAACCATCCTGGCGGTCCGCGACCACCCCTTCATAGGGGGTGCGATTGAAAACACCGATGCTGCCGGGCGCCGGCAGACGCCGGCGATAACGCTCCAGGAAGTGTTCGGCGCGTTCCGCGGCGCTGGGCAGCTGAAAGTTGCTGACCTGCACCCCTTGCGGATTAAGCCCGCAAAACAGCTGGCGGATGACCCCGTCTTTGCCCGAACAATCCGGGCCCTGCAGCCACAGCAACACGGCCTGTTGGCGATTGGCCCAGAGCAATTGCTGCTGTTCGTCCAGGTAGCTTTTGAGCGCAGTCAGGCGTGGGTTGCTGGCGCCTTTGTGCAGGCCGAAGGTGCGCGCCGGATCGCCCGCCAAGGGCGCCGCCGGGTCACAGCGACAGCTGTCCAGCAGCAGGTCGGGCAGCCGCTCGTGCATCAGTCTTTACGGCGCTTGAGTTGGTCGCGCAGCTGGGTCGGCAGCTGGCGGATGATCAGCATGTCGCGGGCCTCGTCGAACTCGATTTTCGAGCCCAGCAAGTGCGATTCGAAGCTGATTGACAGGCCTTCGCCGCGCCCGGTGAAGCGCTGGAACTGCTGCAGGGTGCGCTTGTCCGCCGGGATTTCCGGCGACAGGCCGTAGTCCTTGTTGCGGATATGGTCGTAGAAGGCCTGCGGGCGTTGTTCGTCGATCAAGCCGGACAGCTCTTGCAGCCCCACCGGCTGGCCGATTTTGCTCTGGCTACTGGCGTAGCTGACCAGCGCCTGGGTTTTCTCGCGGGCGGCTTCTTCCGGCAGGTCTTCGCTTTCGACGAAGTCGCTGAAGGCTTTGAGCAGGGTGCGGGTTTCGCCGGGGCCGTCGACGCCTTCCTGGCAACCGATAAAGTCGCGGAAGTATTCCGAGACCTTCTTGCCGTTCTTGCCCTTGATAAAGGAGATGTATTGCTTGGAGTTGGCGTTGTTTTGCCACTCGGAGATATTGATCCGCGCCGCCAGGTGCAGCTGGCTCAGGTCCAGGTGCTTGGCCGCCGTCACGTCCAGGGCATCGGTGACCACCACGCCTTCACTGTGGTGCAGCAGGGCGATCGACAGGTAGTCGGTCATGCCTTGCTGGTAGTGGGCGAACAGTACATGGCCGCCGGTGGACAGGTTGGATTCTTCCATCAGCTTTTGCAGCTGCTCGACCGCCTGACGGCTGAACTGGGTGAAGTCCTGGCCACCTTCCAGATAAGTCTTCAGCCAGCCGCTGAACGGGTAGACGCTGGACTCCGGGTGAAACAAGCCCCAGGCCTTGCCCTGCTTGGCGTTATAGCTGTCGTTGAGGTCGGCCAGCAGGTTCTCGATGGACTGCGACTCGGCCAGCTCGGTGCTCCGCGCATGCAGCACCGCCGGGGTGCCATCGGGTTTTTTCTCGATCAGGTGGACGATGCAATGGCGAATCGGCATGGGCGGTCTCTCTAACGCGGTGCTTGGGTGTCGGACGTAGCAGGCGAAGGCGCGTCCGGGGCATAGCCGCGCAGTTTACCCGAGCTTGCTGCGCCGCTGCTGCAAAGCCTGCAGCCGTTCGATCACATAGCGCAGGTGCACGTGCAGTTCGTACAGTTCGTTGGAGTAGGACAGCGGGACCTCGACCTTGGCCAGTTGCTCCTCCAGCTGCTCCAGGCGGGCGATTTCGGCGTCGAGCACGGCCGGCAGGGTGCCGGCGTCCAGCTGCCGGTCGATCTCGCGCAGGTACTTGTACCAGCGGTAGATGCGGGTGCGAATGCGCCAGCGGTACAGTGGGCCAATTGCCTTGAACAGCGGAAAGAGGATCACCAGCAGCGGGATCAGCAAGATGATGTAACGGTCCGCCAGGGAGGCGATGCGAAACGGCAGATGGCGCTGCAGCAAGGGCAGGCCGCTGCTGTAGTAGTGCTCGGCATCGCGGGCCAGCTCGAAGGTCAGCGGGCTGGCGCTGGGGAAGGCGCCGGGTGGGTCGAGCAGGGTGCCGGCCTGCATTACATCGCGGGCGGCCTGCAAAATCAGCGGGGTCAGCGCCGGGTTAAAGCGTGAGTTGACCACCAGGGTGGCGACTGGCGCGAGCATCACCAGCTCATGGTCGGGACGGTTTTGCGCCAGGTTCAGCAGGCCTTCACCTATGGTCACCTTGCGTAAGTAACGCAGTCGCGCCTGGTAGGCGGCGGCGCGGTGAAAGCTGGCCAGTTTCAGTTGCGGGTGCGCCGCCAGTTGTTGGATCAAGGGGTTTTCCGCCGGGGCGACGAAGAAGCCGGCGTCCAGCTGGCCATTCATCAGCGCTTGCGCGGCATCAGGCCCACCGCTGTTTTGCCAGTTGGCCGGGTATTGCGCCGGGAGAATTTCGTTCACCTCTAAAATTGCCGCGCTGGCGGCCAAGGTGCCGCTGTTGGGCACGCCCAGGGCCAGGCGCAGGGGCAATAAATCGGCAATCCGGTCGAGCTTTAAATCGCTGCGAAAAAACAACCACAGCGGCTCCTGGTACATGCCGCCCAAGCCCTGCAACTGAGCAAAGTCTTCGGCCGGCAGCTGGCGCTCCAGGCCGCTTTGCACCAGCGCCAGTTGCACCGCGCCCTGATCGTCCAACAGCCGTTGCAGGTTGTCTTGGGAGCCGGCGCTGGGCACTAAAATCAGCTCGAAGTCCTGCTTGGCCAGCTCGGTTTTCAGCTTCTCGGCAAAGGCCGCATAACCCCCGCCGGCGCTGCCGGTGGCCATCACCGCGGACATCGACGGCGGCGGCGCCACCAGATAGAACACCGCTCCCAGTAACCCGGCCAGCACCGGCAGCAGCCAGAGGTTGGCCTGCAAGATGATTTTCAGGTCAAGCAGAATGCGGCGCATGGGCGGGTCCTGGGTTGGGCGTGGTGGTTAAGCTTGATGGTTAAGCTTGATCGTTAAGCTTAGTCAGTTGGGCGATGCAGCGCTCTAGACAGTAATATGCGTCATCGTTTCTTCAAGGGATTGCCCATGCGCATTCTGCACAGCTCCGACTGGCACCTGGGCCAGCACTTTATGGGCAAGACCCGCCAGGCCGAGCATCAGGCCTTTCTCGCCTGGCTGGTCGAGCAGGTGCAGGCGCAACAGGTGGACGCGGTGCTGGTGGCCGGGGATATTTTTGACACCGGCGCGCCGCCCAGTTATGCCCGTGAGCTGTACAACCATTTTATTGTCGAGCTGCGTCAGACCGGCGCCGAGCTGCTGGTGCTGGGCGGCAACCACGATTCGGTGGCCATGCTCGGTGAGAGCAAGACTCTGCTGGCGCAACTCAATACCCGAGTGATTCCCGGCGTCTGCGCCGAGCTTGAGCAGCAACTGCTGGTGCTGCATACGCGCGATGGTCAGCCTGGCGCGATCCTCTGCGCCATCCCCTTTATCCGCCCTCGCGATGTGCTGCACAGCCAGGCCGGTGAGAGTGCGCAAGACAAACAGCTGGGGCTGCAGACGGCGATTCAGCAGCATTATCAACAGTTGTATGCCTTGGCCGAAAGCAAGCGCGATGAGCTGGGCGGCCAGCTGCCGATTATCGCCACCGGTCACCTGACTACCGTCGGCGCCAGCGCCAGCGAGTCGGTGCGCGAGATCTATGTCGGCAGCCTGGAGGCCTTCCCCACCAGCGCTTTCCCGCCGGCGGCCTATATCGCCCTGGGGCATATTCACCGGCCGCAGAAGGTCGGCGGCCTGGAGCATATCCGCTACTGCGGCTCGCCCATCCCGCTGAGTTTCGATGAGGCCAAGCAGCAGAAGGAAGTGCTGCTGGTGGACTTGAATAGCGACGGCTTGCAGCAGATCACCGCGCTGCCGGTGCCACGTTTTCAGCCCTTGCAGTCGTTGCGTGGCAGCTTGGCCGAGCTGCACAGCGCCATAGCGGATGCCGCCACCCAAGGCACGCTTGATAAGCCGGTATGGCTGGAAGTGCTGGTGACTGCCGATGATTACCTGAGCGATTTGCAGCCACGGATTCAGGCCTTGTGCGAAGGCTTGCCGGTTGAGGTGCTGCGCATCCGCCGCGAGCGCGGCACTGCGCTGGCCGGTTTGACCAGCGCCAGTCGGGAAACCCTGGATGAGCTGAGCGTGACCGAGGTGTTCGCCCAGCGCCTCGTCAGCGAAACCCTCGAACCCGAGCTGCAGGTGCGCTTGTCCGGTCTGTACCAGCAAGTGGTGGCCGAGCTGACGCAGGAGCAAGCATGAAGATCCTCAGCCTGCGCCTGAAAAACCTCAACTCGCTGAAGGGTGAATGGAAGATTGATTTCACCGCCGAACCCTTCAAAGACAACGGCCTGTTCGCCATCACCGGCCCCACCGGCGCCGGCAAAACCACCCTGCTGGATGCGATTTGCCTGGCCCTGTACCACCGCACACCGCGGATGAGCACGCTGTCGGCCAGCAGCAACGAACTGCTGACCCGGCACACCGCCGACTGCCTGGCCGAGGTCGAGTTTGCGGTCAAAGACCAGCATTACCGCGCCTTCTGGAGTCAGCGCCGGGCCCGCGACAAGAGCGATGGCGCGTTGCAGGCACCCAAGGTCGAGCTGGTGCAAATCGACCAAAGCAGCGGCGTCGGGCAGATACTCACCGACAAACTGAATGAAAAGCTCAAGCTGACCGAGAGTCTCACCGGGCTGGATTTCGAGCGCTTCACCAAGTCGATGCTGCTGGCCCAGGGCGGTTTCGCCGCCTTTCTGGAGGCCAACGCTAACCAGCGCGCCGAGCTGCTGGAGGAGCTGACCGGCACCGACATTTACGGGCAGATTTCCCAGCGGGTGTTCGAGCAGACTCGCGAGGTCAAGGCCGCGTTGGATCAGCTGCGCGCCCGCGCCGATGGTGTGGAACTGCTCAGCGAGGCGCAGCGCAGCGAGTTGCAGGCCGAGGCGCAACAGCTGTTGGCCGATGAAGCCGAGTTGCTCCGTCAACAACAGCAACTGCAGCGGCAACGGCAGTGGTGCGAGGACCTGGCCAAGGCGCAAAATCAGCAACAAATAGCCCAGCACCATGAGCAGCAAGCGCTGCTGGAGTTGGCCGATGCGCAGCCGCAGCTTGAGCAGCTGGCGGCCAGCGAGCCGGCCAGCAAGTTGCAGCCAGGCTACGTCGCCAGGCAACAGGCTCAGCAGGCCGTGCAGCAGCTTGAACAGACCCTGGCGCACACCGCTAACGCCCAGCAGCAGGCCGTTGGGCAAGTCAGTCAGCACCTCTGGCAAGCCTGTCGGTTGAGCCAAGCTTTGGCCCAGGCGCGGCAGGCCGAGTTGGCCGACTTACAGCTCCAGCGCGCCCAGCTCGACGCCCAGTTGGCCGAGCAGCCGCAGCGCAGTCAGTTGGGTGAGCAGTTGCGCGCCTGGGCTGGGCAGTTCGAGCAGTTGCAGCAACTGGCCGCAGACAGCAGCAGTCACACCGCCAAGCAACAGCAGGGTGGCCAGCAGCTCGAATCCAAGGCCCGGCAACTGGCCGAACAACAACTGAGTTTGCTGGCGGCGCGCAGTCAATGGCAGCAGGCGCAACAGCAGCAAGAGTTCGAACAGGCGCAGCTCGATCAGCAGCTGAGCGAGACCCGGGGCGCTAATGAGGCGGCCCTGCGCGAACAGTGGCAGCACCTGCTGAATCAAGGCCACGGCCTGGAAAGGCTCGGCGAGTTGGCGCTGCTGCGCCAACAACTGGCCCAGCAGGCCGCGCAGTTGCAAGACGGCCTGAACACCCAGCGCAGCCAGTTAAGTGAAAAAGAACAGGCGCTGACGGCCTTGCGCAGCCAGTACAAAGACCTGGCCCAGCAGGTGCGCGACCAGGAACAACTGCTCAAGCAGGAGCAGCGCATTCAGGCCCTGGAGGCCTATCGCGCGCAATTGCAGGCGGACGATGCCTGCCCGCTGTGTGGCTCCCACACGCACCCGGCGATTGCCGATTATCGGGTGCTGGATGTGTCGGCTACCGAGCAGACGCTGCAGGCCAAGAGTGCCGCGCTGGAGTCGCTCAAGGAGCAGGGCGAAACCCTCAAGGCCGAACTGGCCACCCTCACCGAGCGGGTTCAGCAGCAAAGCCTGCAACTGCAGCGCTGTGGCGATCAGCGTCAGCAGCAGGCCGAGCACTGGCAGCAACAGTGTCAGGCGCTGGGGCTGCAGCTGGCCGATGCCGCCGCTTTGAGCGCCGCCAAACAACAGCAGAGCCGCGAGCAGGCCAGCCTGCAGCAACGGCTGGCGCAGCTCGACAGCCGCAAGGCGGCGCTGGAAAACGCCCGCAGCCTTTGCCAGCAGTCGGACAAAAGCTGCAATGAGCTAGAGCAACAACAGGCGTTGCTGAATAAAGATTGGTTCAATCAGCAGCAGCAACTGAGCGAGCTGGCCGAGCGCCTGGCGCAACTGCAACAGCAACACAGCCAGCAGTCTGCCGCGCTCAGTCAGACGCTGGCGGCATTCGGTTACAGCCTGCCAACTGACGGTGCCAGCTGGTTGCGTGAGCGCGAGCAGGAGTGGCGGCTCTGGCAGCAACAGCAACAGCAACTGCGTGACCTGGAAGCTCGCCAGCGTGATCTTGAGCACGGCTTGCAGGCCGCCAGTCAGCTGCAAGCACTCTGGCAGCAGCGTTGGGCTGCCCTGGGGCTGGCCGATCTGGCTGACTTGGCCGCGACAGCCTTGGCGCAACTGTCGCTGGCGCAAGTCGAGGCCCAGTACCAGGTGGCGCAGCAACAGGTCAGCGAGCTACTGGGCAAACAGCAGAGTCTCAGCGAGCAACTGACCCAGGAGCAGCAGGCCCTGACCAGTCGCCAGCACGACTGGCTCGCCGCCCTGGCGCAAAGCCCGTTCGCCGATGAAGTGGCCTTTGTCGCGGCGCTGTTAAGTGATGAGCAACAGAGCAGTCTGCGCAGTCTCAAGGCGCGACTGGACAAGCTGCTGACCGAAGCCCGCGCCCTTAAAGCCGCCAGCGAGCAGAGCGTGGCCCAGTTGCTGGCTGCGCCGCAAACCCAGCTCAGTCGCGGCCAGCTGGATGAACAGCTACAAGGCTTGCTGAGCCAGAGCAAAACCCTCAGTGAGCGCCAAGGTGAACTGCGCGCCCAGCTGCAGGGCGATGAGCTGCGCCGGCAGAGCTTGCAGCAGCTGTTTACCGAGATTGGCGCCAAGCAAGCCGAGTACGACCTCTGGCAGCAACTCAACAGCCTGATCGGCTCGGCCGATGGTGCCAAGTACCGCAAGTTCGCCCAGGGCCTGACGCTGGATCATTTGGTCTATCTGGCCAATCAACAGCTGCAACGCCTGCACGGCCGCTATCAGTTGGCGCGGCGCAGCAGTGGCGAGTTGGAGCTGGAGGTGGTGGATACCTGGCAGGGCGACGTGGCCCGCGATTGCAAAACCCTGTCCGGCGGCGAGAGCTTTCTGGTCAGTCTGGCTCTGGCCTTGGCGCTGTCCGACCTGGTCAGTCACAAGACCAGCATCGACTCGCTGTTCCTCGACGAAGGCTTCGGCACCCTGGATGGCGAGACTCTGGAGGTGGCCCTGGATGCCTTGGATACGCTGAACGCCAGCGGCAAGATGATCGGCGTCATCAGCCACGTCGAGGCGCTGAAGGAGCGCATTCCGGTGCAGCTGAAAGTACACAAAAGTGTCGGTCTGGGTTACAGCGCGCTGGATAAACGCTATGCCGTGTAAACGGTAGGAGGGGCTTTAGCCGCGATGCTTTTGCCTTATCGCGGGCGGCGGTCGTTCCATATGGCTCAGCGCATTTCCCACATCCATGTGGGTCGCTAAAGCCCTTCCTACAGACTTGCGGCACGGCCGCCCGGTCGTGCGCCTAAGGATTTTCTGCGGCTTTGGGTGTATAAAACCGCCGTTGATTAAAACCGTGGCGAGTGCAGCGCCACGTATATTTGTTTGAACCTGCTTCAGTCCATAAAGCCGGTTCCCAGTCTCGAGGAGTCATCATGGGCGCACAGTGGAAAGTTAAGGGTAAAGAAGCCGCCGCCAATACCCGCGGCAAAGTGTTCGGCAAGTTGGCCAAAGAAATCGCCATCGCCGCCCGCGCCGGCGCCGACATCGACATGAATCCGCGCCTGCGTTTGGTGGTCGAGCAAGCCAAAAAAGCCTCGATGCCCAAGGAAACCCTGGAGCGGGCGATCAAAAAAGGCGCCGGTCTGCTCGGCGACACCGTGCATTACGAGCACCTGACCTACGAGGGTTTTGCTCCGCACCGGGTGCCGGTGATCATTGAGTGCCTGACCGACAACACCAACCGCACCGTGGCGGAAATCCGCGTGCTGTTTCGCAAGGGCCAGCTCGGCGCTTCTGGTTCGGTGGCCTGGGATTTCGACTATCTGGGCATGATCGAAGCCACACCTGCCAGCGGCGATGCCGATCCGGAGCTGGCCGCCATCGAAGCCGGCGCGCAAGACTTTGAACCGGGTGACGAAGAGGGCAGCACGCTGTTTCTCAGCGAACCCGCGGACATGGACATCGTCTGCCGCGCCTTGCCGACTTACGGTTTTAACGTGGTCTCGGCCAAGCTCGGTTATCGGCCAAAAAATACCGTGACATTGAACGATTCCGAGCTGGAAGAAGTCGAAGCTTTTCTCGCCGCTCTCGACGCCCATGACGATGTGCAAAATATGTACGTCGGTTTGGCGGACTAAAACCGCTGCAGACTCAGCGGCAACACACGCGGCCAAGCCCGCTTCTAGATGCGGCAACGCAGCTACTCTAGGAGCGGCCTTGGCCGCGATGCTTTTACGGGTGGCGCGGGCCGCCCACCAGGATCATCTTGAAGGGAGTTCAGGTCATGACACTGCAGCAATTATTGGGCATCGAGTTGCCTATCATCCAGGCGCCGATGGCTGGCGTGCAGGACCATCGTCTGGCCGTGGCGGTCAGCAATGCCGGCGGGCTGGGTTCGCTACCGGCGGCCATGCTCAGCCTGGAGGCGCTGCGCAGTGAGCTTATTGCCCTCCAGGCGCAGACCGGCAAAGCCTTCAATATCAATTTCTTCTGTCATAGCCCGCCAGCGCCTGACGTCGCCCGCGAGGCCGGTTGGCGCGCCGCCTTGGCGCCTTACTACGCAGAGTTGGGGCTGGACGCTAGCCAGATTCCCAATGGTCCCGGTCGCGCGCCCTTTAGCGCCGCGGCCGCCGAGCTGCTGGCTGAATTTCGCCCGGCGGTGCTGAGTTTTCACTTTGGTCTGCCGTCCTCTGAGTTGCTGGCCCAGGTACGCAGTTGGGGCAGCAAGGTGATCGCCTCGGCCACCACGGTTGCCGAAGCCCTGTGGTTAGAGACCCAGGGGGTCGATGCGATCATCGCCCAGGGCTTGGAAGCCGGCGGCCATCGCGGGCATTTTCTGTCGGCGGATCTAACCGAGCACGCCGGCACCTTCGCCTTGCTGCCGCGCATCGTGCATACGGTGCGGGTACCGGTGATTGCCGCCGGCGGTATAGCTGATGCTCAAGGGGTTGCGGCCGCCCTGGCCATGGGCGCCGTGGCTGTGCAAGTCGGCACGGCCTATCTGCTGTGCCCGGAAGCCACCACCAGCGCGGTACACCGCGCCGCGCTGCAAAGCCCGGATGCCAGTCACACCGCCTTGACCACGCTGTTTAGCGGTCGCCCGGCCCGCGGCATCGTCAATCGGGTGATGCGTGAACTCGGCCCACTTAGCGCACCAACCCCCGAGTTTCCACTGGCCACCAGCGCCATCGCGCCCCTGCGGGCCAAGGCCGAAAGCCAAGGCAGCGGCGATTTCTCCCCGCTCTGGTGCGGCCAGAATGCCAGTGGCTGCAAGGCTATCGGCGCGGCGCAGTTGACGCGGGAATTGGCCGGCGCCGCTTAATTAGGGGCGCAGCTATGGGCTGCTGTGTGCTTTATTGGTGCAGCAGCTAGACTCAGGCTCAGCCGGCAGCATTGGAATGCTTAACCAATGCTCAGCCACTGGATAAGGAGTCTGCATGCGCGCACCTGCACTTTGTCTGTTAAGTCTGCTGTTGCTGTTGGCGGTTGGCCGCGCCAATGCCGAGCGTTTAGAGGTCGTGGCGGATGTCTGGTGTCCTTTCAATTGCCAGCCCGATGCGCCCTTGCCGGGTTATGTGGTTGAGCTGTTAAAGGCGGTATTTCCTGACGATAACATCGACTACCGGGTGCTGCCCTGGAAGCGCGCCCTCTTGCAGACCCGCAATGGGTTGAGCAGCGCGGCGATTGCCGCCACTCAATACATGGCTGTGCAGGAGCATTTACAGATTGGCCAAGAATCAATCGGCTATTCCTACGATTGTTTGTATGTCGCCGCTGGCAGCCCGCTGAAGTACCAAGGTCGGGCGGATGATTTAAACGCGTTGCGCCGGTTGGGGATTGTTTTGGGCTATGACTATTCGGAAGGTTTAGGCGAGTGGCTGGCCCGTCCAAGCAATAAGGCCAAGGTTTTTTCCGAGTCGGGCGATGAGCCTGCCGCGCGTAACTTGCGCAAGTTAAGCCGTGGCTACTTGGATGGGATGATTGAAGATCGCTCGGTGATGAACTACCTGCTGCTTAATTCCGAGTTTGCCGGCCGTGTGGTGTCCGCCGGTTGCAACCAGTCCCTGCCACTTTATGTGGCCTTTGCCCCGCAGCAGGCCAAGGGGGCTGAGCGAGCCGCACAATTGGATCGAGGCATTGTCGCGCTGCGCCAATCGGGGGAGTTAGCGCGAATTCTGGCGAAATATGGCCTTCAGGATTGGGCGCGCTGACGGCAGCTCGATGCCTGGCTGGCAGGGCTTTTATCTAGCGCAAAAAAAACCGGCGAAAGCCGGTTTTTTTATTCTTGCACTGCAAGGTCAGTCACGTCGCTTGCGGTCATTTTCAGACACTGGTGCGGTAAAAGAGAGACCGAGAAGGGCGAAGAAGCCGAAGAGTTTCATTTTTAGTCCATTGGTTGGCTGGTGGTCACTGGATGATTCCGGCGACCGGGATGTAAACAGGTCAGCAGCGGTGAATTGCTGCTGTGTTACCTATGGTACCAGCTCGCCAGGCAATAAAATGCAGTGAGTGTTAAATATTTGCTACATTTTGAGGCGGTTTTTAGGGTTTAAATGTTTCTATTGGGGTTTTTGCTCTGGGTTGGTGCGGTTCTTATCTGATTTCGTTACCGGGTAACACTTTGCTGGTTGGCTGCTACCTGCTCTACGTCCGTTGCTTTTTGTGTAGGGTTTTCAGGGGGATGGCTGTTGTTGTTCAGTAACCCTGGATGCCTTAGCCGTTCAAATTACTGCGCAGGATCATCCATTTCGGCATGCTCCAGTGCCAGTAGATCGCCAGTGACCTGAATACAAAGGTAAAGGCCACACCACCGAGGGTCGCCAGGGCGGTTTTGCCGCTAAGACCGAGCAGGGCGATGTAAAAGATGCTGCCGGTGATGATGGTGGTGGCGTAGATGTCGCGGCTGAGCAGCAGGTTCGGCCGTTGCGCCAGGACGTCGCGGATCAGCCCGCCGCCGATCCCGGTGATGGTAGCCATGACCACCGCCACTGGCGCGGAGAAATTCAGCGCCAGGGCCTTGTCGATCGATTGCACACCAAACAGCGCAATGCCGAAGGCGTCGAGGTAGAGAATCAGCGCCCAGACGCTTTCGTCGCGTAAATGCCGCTCGAGGTAAAACGCCAGGATGGACGCCGCAATGGCGATCCACACGTAGTTGAAGTCGATCACCCAGAACACTTCAGTACTCATCAGCAAATCGCGCAGGGTGCCGCCGCCGACGGCGGTAATCACGCCGAGAAAGGTCAGGCTGACGATGTCCATGTCTTTGCGGGCGGCTGCCAGCACACCGGCCATGGCGAAGGCAGTGATGGCGGTCATGCCGATAAAATAATTGAGGCTGTGCATGCTGGGCGACTCAACTGAATGGGGCGGGGGCGGGTGATTCGCGTGACGGGGTTGCGGCCATTATCATGCAGTAAAGCTGGCCGACCTACAGCCCATCCGAGGTTAAGCGAGGTGCTTATGTTGCCACCGGTTACCAATCTATTTCAGGCGCCTACGGTCGTCGCGCCCGCTGAACAGTTGATCAGCTTATTGCAAACACCGCACTTGAGGCTGGAGCAAATCGTCTCCCATGGACAGCCGACCGCCGCGGGCTGCTGGTATGACCAAGCAGCTGCCGAGTGGGTGTTGTTGGCACGCGGGACTGCGACCTTGCAATTCGAGGCGGGCGAGAGCCTGGCGCTCAAGGCCGGTGATTACTTGCTGATTCCCGCGCATGTGAAGCACCGGGTCGAGTGCTGTTCTGCCGATGCTCTCTGGTTGGCGCTGCACTATGGCGAGGCTGTGGCTAACGCGGCTATTGCAGGCGCAACGCCTTAGCCGCTGGCTGCTGAGGAGCTCAGTGCGCAGACCGCGCCGCCGCAGTTTCGCGCTGCTGCTTCTCTCGGATCAAGGCAATAAAGTACTGCGCGCCCAAGCCCAGCGGTTGGCTGTTGGACCAGATCAGGTCAACCCACAGGGCCGAGAAGCTGGAGATATTGTCCAGGGTGATTTCCACCAGGGTGCCGGCGTTGAGTTGCGGTTTGACCAGTGATTCCGGCAAGAAGCCCCAACCCAGACCCGCTTGCAACATGCTCAAGGCTGCGGTGTGATTGTCGCTGCGCCAGTGGTGATGGGCCTGTAGAAAACGTGGCGGGGCGGCGTTCGGCTCACGACTGGCGACCACTATTTGCCGATGCTCGGCCAGCTCTTCGGTGCGCAGGATGCGGCCGCCAGTAATCGCCGGATGGCTGGGGGCAATGACCGCCAGCATGTTCTCCTTGCTCATCTCTTGGCAGCATTCGCGGCTATCAAACTGCTGGCTTTCAAACACCACCGCCAGTTGCACCCGACCTTCGTGCAGCAGACGAATGGCGTCGGTTTCCGGGGCGGCAAGCACCTCCACTTCCAGCGACGGATAGCGTAGCGCCAATTGCCCGAGTGGCCCGGCCCAGTCCGAGGCCAAGAGTTCCGGGGCAATGGCCAGGCTCAGACGGCTTTCCAGGCCCTTGGACAAGGCTAGCGCTTGCGCCTCCCAGAGTTCGAACTGTTGCAACATAAAACGTGCCTTGGCCTCCAGTGCCGAGGCGGCCGGGGTGGGCAGCGGCTCACGGCCACGGCGATCAAACAGCTCCAGATTAAGGTCGGCCTCAAGATTGGCGATGCACATGCTCACCGCCGACGGCACCCGGCCGATGCTACGGGCGGCGGCGGAGAACGAGCCCTTGTCGAGCACCGCGAGAAAGACCTGAATGGCGTCCTTGGTTAGGCTCATCTATCAATATTCCTGAAATAAGCTAACTAATACTTTCAGCTTATTAGACATACAGTGGGCCCGGATTGGCAAATGCAGAGGGCATCCAAGATGCAAGGCAAGCAACGTAAAGTAGTCCAGGCGCTCAGTTATGAGTTGTTGGCTCTGGTGTTTATCGTGCCGCTGGCGGCCTGGGTGTTCGACAGCAGTTTGGCGCTGTCGGGGCTGGTGGCCGTGGTGGTGTCCTTGTTGGCGATGAGCTGGAGCCTGCTGTTCAACAGCCTGTTTGAGGCTTGGGAAGCACGTCAGCGGCGGCCGCAGCGGACCTTTAAACGTCGGCTGCTGCATGCGCTGAGTTTTGAACTGGGCTTGCTGCTGTTTACCGTGCCGGTACTGGCCTTCGGTCTGGGCATCGGCTGGTGGCAGGCGTTACTCAGCGATGTTGCCTTGCTGCTGTTCTTTCTGGTCTATGCACTGTTTTTCCAGTGGGGCTTTGACCTGCTGTTTGGCCCGCCGGCTGCCACCCTGGGGGCGCCCAGCTAAACCGGACGGCTAAGGCCGGCCGCAGCGCTGCTCGCTACGGCCATGCTGGCTTAAACCGCCATCGAGTTGATGGCCTGCGGCCTGTGGTGATGTTGCTGAGCTGTTGGTGCGGCTTGCAGAAAGCCGAGCAAGGCTTGCTGAGCCTGCAGCCAGGCGCCCTTGTGCTCCATGTCGAGGAAATGCCCGGTGTTGCGCAGGGTGCTGAACTGGCAGTCCGGCACATGCTCGGCAAACAGTCGCGCATCGGCCGGGCTGGTGTACTCGTCATGCTCGCCATTGACGAACAGCAAGGGGATCTCAATGCGACTCAGATAGCGGTTGTCGCAGGGCTCGGGGGTGCTCAGCAAGTGCTCGATATGGGCGTGCATCTGCCGGTATTCGTGCACCGCGAGGCCACTGATATGGCGCTGGTTGTGGCGCTTGAACAGCGACGGCAGGTATTTGCCCAGGGTGTTGTTGACCAGCTGCGCGATGTTTTCCCGCTCGAGGTTATGCAGGTAGCGCCGGCCTTGCTCCAGGTAGTCGAGCATCGGCGCATTCAGGCGTGGAGTGAAGGAGCTGATAATCGCCTTCTCGATCCGTGCCGGCGCCTGCGCCAAGGCGAGCAGGGCGCAAGCACCGCCCCAGGAAAACGACAGCAGGTAATCGGCGCCGAACAGCTCAATCAGATCGAGCAAGATCTCGGCTTCGTCTTCTTTGCGCAGCGGCTGCTGGTGGCTGTTGTGGGGCTTGGATTGCCCGGCATAGGGCTGGTCGTAGAGCACCACATTGAACTGTGGTTGCAGGTATTTGATGGTCTGGGCGAAGGCGGCGGTGGTCGCCAGCGAGCCATTGACCAAGAGGATGGTTTTGCGCGCTGCCGGGCAGGCGTAAAACTCGGTGTAAACCTGATAGTGGCGGTGCGCCGTGACTATTGCGGTGGCTGGTTTCATGCGGCTGTTCCTCTGCGCAAGTGTGGCAAGGCCAACGACTGAGCCGTTTACCTTGCAATGTATGGCAGTAGGAAAGCGCCTGCAGATGACAGGCGAATGGCACTTATAAGAATTAAATAAATTCTTTATTATCAATAGCTTATATGTAAAACACGGTGCCGCACTCAGCGCTATTTAAGCGTCGAGATAAGGCGTTGTCGCGGGCAGGATGCACAAGGTGCACGGCTTGCAGGTGTCAGTTGAAGCGCTTGGATGAACAGTTAGACTTATTGGTCACTGATTGACCTTGTGGTTTTATTTAAGCAGCAAGGTGGTTGCCGAGCAAGCGCTAATTGCCTAACAGGCCGTTGAAAAACTACTGCGCTAGGCTATGCCGCATTGAAATCAGCCTCAAAATGCTCATTTACGACCAGTAAACTGCGCTTTTTCGGCTGATTTCGCCTTGCCTAGCCGTCGCTCGCTACATTTTTCAACGGCCT
>C687J26845_10000310_pt1 | contig 32563 bp, 31 predicted proteins | sample RifCSPlowO2_12_FD_26845 | JGI IMG/M metagenome (IMG submission 26845)
TCACCGCTCTCGCGTAGGTCTCCGAGGTGCCGCCGGGAGCGCCGGTCAAGACGAGGCGGATCGGCCGGGAGGGGTACGCCTGTCCTGAGTCCGTCGAAGCGGTTTGCCCCGAACCCTTCGGAATGCCCTGTCCCCAAGCATTACCTTGCGCGATCAAGACGAGCAACGCCACGACATAGGCGAATACCCCGCCCGCAGCGTGCATTCCAAAGAATTGCATTCTTGAATTTCTCCGATTGTCGTATGCAAGTCTAAGAATCGGCCGCGGTCCCCAGCTGAGGCAGGATGTGTCACGTCCTTTTCTTGGCTCAAGTATAAAGCGCTGCCAAAGCCATGGTCGGTCCGAATTTCGAATAATAATGTTTCGACTTATTGACCAATGAAATCGGTATCTTTCGGCGTATACGTTTGCCAACGTTCGTTGCTCCAGACTAATGCCGCTACCGATGAGGGTTTAAATGAGATTCCCAAAGTTGGCTTATGAAGAAATGAGCCCGCGTCAACGCGAGGTGCATGATCGCATCACCGGTAAACGGGGACATTTGGGTGCGCCTTACCGCGTTTGGATTCACAGCCCGGAGTTGTGCGAACGCGCAGAGGCTATGAGCTCGTATGTTCGGTGGGAGTGCTCGCTCCCCGAGAAGCTTCGTGAATTGAGCATTCTGATTACCGCCCGATTCTGGGACGCGCAGTATTCCTGGAACGCTCACGTCGATCAGGCCATCGCCGCCGGCATCAGACCCGACTCAATCAAGGCCATCGCCGAAAAGCGCGCACCAATGTTCCAAGCGGACGACGAACGCGTGTTCTTCAAATTCAGCATGGAGCTGCTTGAGAACCATTTCGTGAGCGACAAGACCTTCAAGGAAGCGCGGGCGCTCTTCGGCGATCGAGGGATCGTCGACATTATCGCTTGCGTCGGTAACTTCTCAATGTTGGCGATGTGTTTGAACAGCGCCGAAGTCGATTTGCAGGCGGACCGCGAACCGCCTTATCCGGATATACGGGGATACGAGAGAGTCTAGGGTGTCGCGTCCGTCTCCAGGGCCACTTCACCATGCAGATGACTAGCGAAGTCCGCGGGGATTGTCCGCGAAGTTGCAACTATTGATTGCGCCGACTCGGAGTTCCGGACGATCGTCGTGCCTGCTTGGAATCAGCTTGATCAACTGACCGGAAAGGAAGGATGCCTTTATGTTCATCGTTGACTCGCAGGTCCATCTCTGGAAAGAAGAAACGGCAGACCGGCCCTGGCTGCCCGGGGCTCGGGAGCGGATCAAGTTGCAGGGCCATATGCTGGAACGGTTTACCTACGAGGAGTGCGTCCGGCGTATGGACGAGGCGGGCGTCAACCGCGTTGTGATTGTGCCGCCATCGTGGGAAGGCGATCGGATCGACTACGCGCTTGAGGCTTGCGAGAAGTACCCTCATCGCTTCGGCATCATGGCGCGGATTCCGCAGAACAAGCCGGAAGAAGCCAAAGCGATGTTGCGGGACTGGAAGACCATCCCCTACATCAAGGGAACGCGCTTGACGTTCCACCGCCCGATTGATCGCAACTGGATGATCGACGGAACCTGCGACTGGTATTGGCCCTTTGCCGAGCAGCATGGGATCAAGACCATGGTCAATACCCCGATCTGGAAAGCTGAAATTGGGGCAATAGCGAAGAAGCATCCAAAGCTCACGATCATCTGCGACCAGATGGGCGTTATGTCCCGCACTGTTGACGACGCGATCGGATTCTGGGTGGAGGAAACTGCGGATCTGTGCGTGCATCCGAATATCTATGTAAAGTTGTGTTCGCTGCCGGCCTATTCGACGCACCCCTACCCGTATCACAACCTCACGAAATACGTTCGCTTGATGGTCGACAAGATGGGGCCGAAGCGCTGTTTCTGGGGCTCGGATCTGACCCGCTTACTGCATCGCGGAATCACATACAAGGACACGGTGGATCACTTCACGAAGCATATGGGCTTCACCGGGCAAGAGCTCGAATGGATCATGGGCCGGGGTATTTGCGAGTGCCTCGACTGGCCGATTGACGAATAGGTACGTGTTGCGCGTGTTACGCGTGAAAAACTATATCGCTGGCCGTAGCAGCGTAGCCCGCGCGGACCACTGGTAGCGCCGATCCGCAAAGCGGGCGGACGGGCGCCGCATGAGCTGCCCGGTCGCCGACCGGGACAAGGTGCTGCGCGGCCGTCAGTTTAGGCGAGCGGGTCAAAGGCGGCCGCGAACCGGCGCGCAAATGCCCCGAAGCGCCTGCGCTTTGACATTTTCCCGCCACAAATCAAAAATGCAGTGTTGCAGACTGCGCGCCTATCCCCGCAACCGGGAGTTCCGCATCATGGACCGATTCACGGTGATGAAAAGCTTTGTGGCCGTAGTCAAGGCCGGAAGTTTCACCGCTGCGGCCAGATCGCTTGGAATTTCGCGTGGGCTGGTTTCGCGCCACATTGCCGATCTGGAGGAGCAACTCGGCAACCGCCTCGTGAACCGGACGACCCGCTCGGTCAGCTTGACCGAAGCCGGTCATAGGTACTTCGATTTTTCCAAGCGGGTCCTAGCGGAAATCGACGAGCAGGATACCGCCATCGTCGGGATGAGAGAAAAACCTGAAGGGACGCTGGCGGTCGTTTGCCCGAAATGGATCGGCAGCCTGGACCTCGGCAATGCCATCGCGAGTTTCGCCGTTGCTTATCCCAAGATCAAGGTGAAGTTGGACCTTGGTGGCGTCTCCGAAAGGACCTACGATTTCATCGAGGGCGGGTACGACGTTGCGTTCCACACCAAGTACCTCCTCGATTCATCCGTGAAGGTCAAGAAGATTGCGATCTTGCAGTTCATTCTCTGTGCGTCTCCAGACTATATCGCGCGCCGACAGGAGCCACAGGACTTGAAGGATCTCGCGCGGCACGATTGTCTCGTCCATACGAAAGATGCCGTTTGGCATTTTACTAAAGGCGCAAGAGGAGAGCATTACAAGCCGCAGAACGTCGCCTTTTCCTCAAACACTTATCTGGTGTTGCGGAAGGCCGCCATCCGGGGAATGGGCATTGCCCTGCTCCCGCTTTGTTCGATCTACAACGAGGTGCGAAGCGGAAGCCTGCAATCGTTGCTCCCGGGTTACCAGGTCCCGGATCGCCCACTTTATGCTGCCTATTCGCCCGGGCATCATACGGCCCGGAAAGTGCGATGTTTTATCGACTTCATGGCCGACTGGTTCAAGAAGTACCCGATACTTTCGTCGGACCCGAGTTGAATGACGAACTCTGCGACCTGCCGTCGGGCTGGATCCCCGACGCGCGGCTGCGCGAGCAGGTACTCGTCAGAAACCCCGCCAAGCTTTACGGCTTTTAACCCGCCCGGTGCGGGCATTGCCGCTCAGCGCAGCAATCCGGCCTCGCGCATGTAGCGCAGCACGCCCGGATGGATCAAATCCTGGCGCGGTGCGGCGGCAAATGTCTCCGCCAGAGTGGACTTACGCGCCTCGCCGCATCGGGTGCTCGCGGTTCACCCAGTCGAGCGTCGGCAGGCGCACACCGCGCGAATTGCCGATCGGCACGACCTTAAGCTCGGTGTTACGCGATGACTTGTCCATCGCTTGCGCTTCCCGTGAAGAGGGGTAACTTGTAACTACTCCTCGCCGGCGCGTCAAGTCGCGCGCCCCTGCGCCACACACAAGGCTATCTCAAAAGCAGGGTGAAACCGCCGCTGAATCCTTCTCAATACCCCTTCTTCTCAATACCCGCTTGACGGGTACTTGAGGGGTACGCAGAGAAGTGAGGGCAAGAAATCAACCGATAACAGCATCCAACTGTCCGCGCACGTCGCGGCCCTGCCCGTCCTTCTCGAACGCCATCAGGAACAGGCATTTACCGCCGCTGCGTTCGGCCCACAGCCGTCCAACTTGATCCTTCTCGATTTCGCTGGGCACGTTGCGCAGATGTTCGCCCTTATATTCGACAACGAAAACGCGCCCGTCCGTGAGTTCGCAAACGAAGTCCGGAAAGAACTTCCCTCGTGACGTCGGAAGCCAGAACGCGCCGGGCACGTCGCGCTCGAGGTTGCGCACCCAGTGTTTCATTTTTGGATGTGCGTCGATTACAGTGGCGCACTTGAATTCTTCGGTGCTGTCTTCAAGTTTCGCGACGACTGGGTAGAAGTGCCGGCGCCAGTCCCACTTGCCGCGATAACGGTCCGTGGCGGACACCGCGTAATTTCCGGGCAGAAAGGCAAAACTGCGCGAGAGATCGGCGGCAACCTCCCATCCTCCATCCAGCACCAGTTGCTTGAATTGCCGGCCCGCCGCCGCCGCACGTAAATCCTCGATCTGCGCGTCGATGCGCTGCGCAAGTTGATAGCGCGCCCGCGCCAGAGACGACAGCGAAATATGCTGTTCATGTAGCAGATGCACCACCACCGCCTTCAGGTAGGCGCGCAGATGCGATTGCACCATGTCCGGCTGGCGCGCCTCGCGGTCCAGCCACCGCACCAGATCGTCCTCGGTCACACTCGTGTTCAGCGCGCCGAGTTCAAGTTGTCCGGCGTCAGCCTGACCGACCTTGACCTTCGCTCCTTCGAGATAAACCTCGAAGGCGTGGGCCTGCTCGACGATCTGGAAGCCCGGTAACGACACCTTGTCCGAGAGCAGGTCGAGATCGACGTCTTCCAGCACCGCTTCGCGCTCAACGAGCTCCAGTTCGCCCTGGCTCCGGTAGCAAAGCCAGGGAACGGGCGCGAACGTTACACCGCGCGAAACCGGCGCCGTTTGCGCCGCGACGATCGCATTGTGCTGCTCGATCGCGCGCTCCACCTTCTCCTTGTTAGCGGCGCCGCGCTGTGCGGCCGTAAGGCGCTCGGCGAGCGAGTCGCTCACGTGGCCGGTCACGACGACGCGCGTACCCTTGTGGGTTGTCTCGACGCGCACGTTGTCCAGCGCTGGCAAATCAATCTTGCCGGGTATATCAATCGGCAACTCGGGCAACGCGGGCGCCTTGAACAGTGGACCGTCGTCGGTGCCCGGCAGTGGCAATTGCGGCGCGATCATCGACGCCACGTCGAGCGCCTCGAAGCCCATCCCCTGGATCAGACGATCCGCCAGCGCGCTGGCCGCCTCGCCAAAGCGCGGCTCGGATACATGCGCGTAGGCCTTGTTCAGCGCCTCGCGTGCACGGCGTCTGGCGTACGGCATGCGAAGCACGCGGCCGAGCAGTTGCTCGACCGCCGTGGCCGAACGTACCGGCTGCACCGAGCACAGCACGTAGGCGAACGGGCAATCCCAGCCCTCGCGCAACGCCTGCACCGTGATGATGAAACGGATCGGGCAATCATGCGCGGTGAGATCGATGCCCTCCAGTTCGCGCGTGTCGCCGGTCGCGACGGCAAGCTGCTCGGACGGAATGTGCAGTTCCTCGATCAAATGACGCCGCAGCGCTGTCACGTTCACGCGCTCGGGCGCATTTTGCGCCTGCAACAGCACGATCGGCCGGATGTAATCGGCTTCCTTCTGCGCCTCCGCCTCCAGCTTGCGCTGCGTCTGCACCGCGTCGAACACCGCCGCCTCCCAGCCCTGCGGATGCTCCATCAGCACGATCGGCAGCTTGATCATGTCCTCGGCCGAAAGCTCCTGTGCCGAAACGTGGTAGAGCACGTTGGTCTGCTGCGGGACCGGTGTCGCGGTGAGTTCCAGGATCACCGCAGGATCGAGCCGCTTCAATGCCTCGAAGCTGCGCTCCGTCTTGGTGTTGTGCGCCTCGTCAACGATGACGATCGGGCGTTGCAGCGCGAGCCAGTTCGCGAGCGAATATTTCGGTTGGCCAATGTAACCCTTCAACGGCGAATCCGCATCCGCCGCATCCAGTGCGCTCACCAGCGCATCGGGAATCTCGCGCAGCGCAGCGAGCCGCTGTGCGGGCAGTCCGCGGAAATGCGGCTCGAACGCTTCGCTAAACGCATACACGTTGCGCTGGTCGGGGTTCTCGATGCGGAACGACTGGATCGTGGCCACCACGATAATGGCCTGCCGACCCCAGTCGTGCGGCGACACGGTGGCGACATTTTCCAGATCGCAGATCTGGAAGCGCTGGCCGTAGGCGTCCTCCAGCGCCTCGCGGTACGGATGTCCCGGTGTTTGTAGCGCGGTCAGTGTCTGGCTGCGGATCGTATCCGAAGGTGTTAGCCACAGCGCTGTCGGCGCGTCGCTGTCCTGCCACTCCTTCGCCATGCGCACAATCGCGTGCGAGGCGAGCAGCGTCTTGCCGCCGCCGGTGGGAATGCGTAGACAGACGCACGGCACGTCGCCGAACGGCTCGCTACGATAGCCGTAGCCGCTTTCCTCGAACGCCGCCTTGGCGCCGCGCACCCGCGCGCCGCGCAGGAAGCTGGTTAGCACTTGAAGCGCAGCGTCCTGGTAGCGTTTTAGGATCAGCGCAGCCACGGCTTACTTCGCTTTAACGTCGTAAGGAATATGCTTGAACGTCACGCCGGCCGCCGCCAGCCGTGCTGCACCAAGCCGGCAGCTCTCACCGTAAATTACCTTCTTTCCGCAGTGAGGAAACCGCTTGTCAATCATGGCCAACACCGCACCGGTCAGCACATTACCACCGTCTGGCCGCTTATCGCCGAGGATACCGTTGAAAAGCAGGTAATACGCAGCGCCGTTCTGCTTGCCGAGCAGCGGTACTTTGAACTTTCCGTCGGATGGCACGCCAGTCTCCTGCAGCCAGATGAAACTCGCGAGCGTCGCGAAACGCACCTTGGGGTTAATCGCTCCGTGCTCGTCGAAGATCGTTTCGCCAAGCTTGGCGAACTTGAACCCGCCGCCGCCCTTCCAGCCGACCGCTTCCGAAATGCCTCCTTGCTCTCCCTCGATCACCTTCTGCAAGCGCGGCAGGCAATGCGTCACCGCGTGCTCGCCCATCTCGATGCCGATGTAGCGGCGGCCCATTTTGTGGGCGACGGCAGCGGTAGTGCCAGAGCCGAGAAACGAATCTAGAATAAGATCGCCCGGCACAGATGCGATATTCAATACCTGTCGAAGAAGGCGCTCAGGTTTTGTAGTCTGGAATACATCTGGGACTTCGGGGAGCACAGCCAGAACCTCTTTCTTCGCCTCTTGGGTATTCCCGACGTCGGTGTGAAACCAGATTGTCTGTGGCACTACCCCTTCCATCACCTCCGAAAGAAAGCGCTTTAGTCGCGGCTGATTGTTCCCGTCCTTTCCCCACCAAATCCTATTGTCCCGGTCGAGATCAAGGAATCTTTCCTTTGAGAACCGCCAGTACATACCTTTTGGCGGGCCAGGGATGACTCGACCGGAAGGGGTCGTTATTTCATAAAGGCCCACTGAGTAGTAATTCCGAGCAGAAAGATCGCCCGATGTCCAAGGACCCCGAGGATCATTGTCGGGATTCTTGTAGCCCTTGTTATGCCGCTCATAGCGAGGCAGAAGATTTCGGGTCCAAAGATCGATGTTCTTTGAGAAAAGCAGAACATGATCGTGCATGTCTGACAAATGCCTCGCCGTACTTTTTGGCGAGAACATTTTTTGCCAAATCACGTTAGAAACAAAATTCCGCCGCCCGAATACCTCATCCATCAGCACCTTGAGGTAATGTCCCTCGTTGTCATCAATGGACACCCAGATGCTGCCGTCGTCGGCGAGCAGCTCACGCAGCAGCACCAACCGCGGATGCATCATCGACAGCCACTGACTGTGCTCGAGATTGTCGTCGTAGTGCTCGAACGCGCTCTTGGTGTTGTACGGTGGGTCGATGTAGATGCACTTCACCCGCCCGCGATAGAACGGCAGCAGCGCCTTGAGCGCCTCTAGGTTGTCGCCCTGGATGAGCAGGTTCCCGGCCGCCGAGTCGCCGTGGCTGCTGACGTGCTCCAGCAACCGGTACGGTACCGCTTCCGCGCGCCGCATTGCCTGCTCGCGATCGAGCCAGTCTAGTGTCGGCACTGTGCTACTCGGCTCGCGCGAACTCGACCGCCACCTGTGCGGAAACCAGTTCGATGTGATGGGAAATGCCGATGACGATCCAGATCTTTGGGCTTCCCGGCGCTTGGCCGCGTTGCGCATACTCCGCTATGCGTGCGTCACCCCAGCTGAATTCCGCGTCTTGAAAAACGCCACTCCGCGTCAGCCGCTGCGTAAGGTTGGGGTACTGGTCTTCCAGCTTTTCCTTTTTCCGCGACTTGCCGCGGACGATGTACGTCGACTTATCGGTCGTATAGAAGATTTTCGCATTGATGTTGTCGAAACCGCCTTTACGGTCGTCATACTCGGGTCTGACGATGAGGTAATCGCCGAGCCCTATCAACCTGCCGTAGGCTGCGCAGACCTCGCGCCAAAGCCGCAGCTCGAGCCGCGGTACCTCCCGTTCCTCATTCTCTGGGACGACCTCTGACAGGCTCTCCGGAACACTTGTTCCGACCAACGTAATCGAGCGATACGGAGCTTCGGCGGCGAGAGCTGCGAGGAAATCCAATATCTTCGACCGTAACAAATTCAATTGGTCGAGCTTTATTCGCTGCACGTTGATGATCAGGTCAATTTCCGAATTTGCACGCCGTGCCTCCAATCCGAGCTTTCGCAGTTTCGCGATCGTCTCCGAGGGCAGTTCGAGATCGTCGGCATACAGTCGGACTGCCATGCCTGAGGACGCAACGCTTGCTACTTTCAAGAAGGCTTCACGATATGGTCCCGTCCTATCCAACGGGATTGTTGGAATGGCAGTGACGTTTTTCTGCCGAAAATAGCGGTGCAGCAAAACCAAGGTATGATCTTGGCTTGGAAACCAGTTGTTTTCTTCCGGCCCGGGCTCATCAACGAGCTCGACGAAGGCCGGACCTTTGAGTCGCCACGTATCCACAATCCAATCCGCGGCCCGGACGACGAAGCTAGCGCCACGGTCGGATTTTCTGGGACGGGTTTTGACAATCTCGAAGTAAGGTTGGGTGCGCCCTTGCGCAGTCCGGCTTGCGTGACGCAAGCCTTCCATGTCGCCTTCGAGAACCCGCATAAAGGCGACATAGCCGGGCTGATTCACGCTCCCTTCCATAGCCATGGCTCAAGCGTTAAGCACTTTTTTCACCGCACGGTGACCTACCAAGGCGGAAAACAGCTTGTAATTCCCGGCCTCCCTACGGATGCGTCCTGCAACGATGGCAGGGTGGATCTTGAGCTCCGCTGCGAGTGCATTTATCGCCTCTGCGGTCTTTAGCCGATTAGCATCACTACGCCGCCATGCCTCTTGCGGGATAAGCGAATCCCGAGCCATCCGATTCGCTTCGATCTCCTTTTCGTCTGTATCGAAAGACCGTTCGGTATCGTCCACGAATGTCTCTCCGGGCGCATGCAGATGCTTGATGATATGCACGCATTCATGCAATAGCGTGAACCAGAAATTATCGAGTCGGTCGTGCCGCAGCGTGAGTCCGATAACGGGCGTTCCGTCCACATCGAGCACGGCCGCCCCATCGAGGCGAGTACCTGGAAGATGAGGCTCCCAGACGACCACAATGCCGAGCTTGGAGAGATATTCAACCGCAAGCTTGGGTCCTTTGGCGAACCAACTCAACCGCGCAAGCTCTTTAAGCGTTTCCTCGCCGAAGGTCTCTCGTTTAAACAGGCCACGTTTCACGTCTTGTTCCCTAGACCGAATCAGTACCTCTGCAATCCAAAGTTTGATTGCATACAAATTCACCTGCCCCGCGATGCCCGCGTGAATTGCGCTGCGCAGAAATGCGGGTCTCGGTTCGCTTAGGTCGACCTTGCACAGCAACCGCTCCACGAATTCGCTGGCGTTCTTTAGCGTAACTTTGCCGCCCTTGACCCAGCCTCTTTTGACGATCTCGCGTACCACCGCGAGCGGCGGCTCTGCTTCCAGGAGCTTGTGCCTCGGCTGTGGCTCTCCAACGAGTACGGTAGCGGAGATATCGAGATGCGCGCTGAGGTTCCTAACCATCTGCACGGTCAGACGCCGCTTGCCCGACAGCACCTCAGAAACACGGCCTTTGCTGCCAATAAGCGGCACCAAGTCCTTTTGCTGCAACCCTTTCTGCTCCAAGCGAAACAGAATGGCATCCACCGGATTCGGTAACGGAATACGATAGCGCTCCTTCTCGTAGGTCTCGGTAAGCAGAGCGAGCAGTTCCAGACGCGTCCCTTCCGGCGAAGTTGGCTCAGGGTCTAGCGCCACGAGATGCCCTATTTCCGAGAGATAAGTCCGGTATTGGGCCTCGCTCTTAATGACTGCAAGTTCAGACAGCATTTGGGTTCTCTTTAACGTTTCGAATATTCAGCATGGGTGCCAGCCCAGACGATTATCACGACAGAAGTCTTATACGCAATTTGGGTTTCGAGTCGATAGGAATCTCCCTTGATATTGAATATAACCGTGTTGTCGCTTAAGAAACTCGCGGTTGCGTAGCGCGCTTTAATGTCATGAGGCGTTTCCCATATGGCCGCCTCCGCCTCTGCGAACCAGCTTGCTATTGGCCCTCTCGTGTCAGCATGTCTAACAATAAATTCCTCTAGGATTTCCCTGCCGACGAGCTTCATTCGATGTCAGTTCGCGGCAAGTTGAAAGCGTTCCCAAATCGTGAACCATAATACATTAAAATATATATTTTGGGAACAAAGTTTAGCTATGCTCAACCCTTTAGCGCGCTTGGTTATCATAACCATTTGTAAATATTAAAAATTATAACGACCAGTGTCCAGACCTAGTCTTCGGCTTACGTGAGCGCTCGCAGTGAGGCCCTTCCAACCTGAAAACGATAAACCCGTATCGCTCAACGCAGCAATCCGACTTCGTGCATGTAGCGCAGCACGCCGGGATGAATCAGGTCCCGGCTCGGCGCGGCGAGAGTGTTCACGAGCGTAGACCCACGCGCCTGCGTGAAGCGCCGCTCATACTGACGGCGAGCCGATTCGATAAGCGCTGCGGCCAGCGATTCAGTGACCTTGATCTCGGTCGTGCAATTCGGACAAATGATAGTTGGTTCTGTCATAAGTTCTTCCTTTGCAGCTATTGCTTCAATCCCCGCAAATACGTTACGAGTTCATGAACCTTCGTCGCCGGATTATCCGATCCAGTGTCGCGATTGTGCCGCGCCAGTCGATCCGCGTGAGTCACCGCTCGGTTTGTATGCGGCTCAAGCCGCTCGAACACGCCTGTCAGAGCTTTCTCATACTCTGGCAAGTGGACACGAACTGCGTCGATTACTTTGTCGCAGCCGGACTTGTTGCCGGTTTTCATATATGGGGCCGTACTATAGGCAAAATGCAACAGGACCCATATCTCGAAGCATGGCACCGACGTGATTCCCTGAAGCTTTCCGTTCTTTCCGGACGCGGATTTGGCGATCATGTCGAGCGCTTGTTGATAATTCGCATGGCCATCCCGGTCAAAGACGCAGAACACGAGGTCATAAATGTCCTTCTCATATTCGGCGATTGCGTGCTTGACGATGCTGACCGGATCATTACCGTCGCCTGGGACCACTGTTATGTTCGCACCGCTCATACGGTAAGCCCGTTTAAGCCCTTCGAAGTAAGTGGGCTCCGTTTTTTTACCCTCACACACGATCAGTACGACATCATACGGTTCGCGAACCTCTCCTCTTCTCCGGTAGGTTTTTGCCGACCGTGGTTTGCGCCTCGCCATCAGATCTTCAGCTCGCCAATGAATGGCAATGCCCCGTAGCGACCGCGCAAATAGCCTCTTTCGAGAGCCTCATCCTTTCGAGGACTGAAGTCCGATAGCGGATAGACCTTCGAGGCGTTTTTGTCGTCCTTTTCGATGAACCAGACTTGGTCTCTGCGGAACAGATCGCTGTCCAGCAGCGACGTGTCGTGCGTGGTAAACACGAGCTGCGCGTTTTTCTGATTGGAGGCATGACTGTGAAAAAGCCGGATCAGAAACCGTGTCATCAATGGGTGCAGGCTTGTATCCAGCTCGTCGTAAAGGAGCACTTCACCATTCCTGAGCACGTTCAACCACGCACCGGCGGATTGAAACAAAATGCGCGTTCCGTTCGATTCGTCGCTGAAGTCCAGTGGAACCGGTGCGCCAGTATCGACAGCCTTGTGAAATGACGTGACACGGATGACCATCGGGACCGCGCTCGCGGGCGACGGTTCGCGCACCAGGTTTGCTTCCGCCACTGCGACCGGAGTCATCGGTTCTTTTTGCAATGAGAAATCATCGATGCCAAGATCCGCCGCATGAACGAACTGCAGCAACTTTTTCTTACCGTCCGGCTGCTCCAGCAACTGGAGCGTCAACGACTGGTTAAACTGCGACCCACCCATTCCGATCAACACCAGTTTCTTTTGGAACCACTGGAACACCGGACGGAGCTGCTCGCTGTTCAACTGGATCGCCGTCGATAGGAACAGCGCATTAGCGCGCGTGGCATCGCGCCACACACGTGGGCTGCCTTTCAGCTTGGCACTGAAGTGCCACTCGTACTTTTTCTTCGCGGTGTGATACGTGCGCTCGAACCAGTTCTGCGGCCGGCCATGCGGATAGGCAATCAGCCACTCGTTGTGAAACCGCTCCGCATCGACAGAAAAACCATATTCGTACCGTACGCCATCGTCGGCAAAGACAACTTCGAATTGGCTCGGCTTATTAGTCGTCGTCTTACTCAGCTTGAAGGGGGCGTGAGCAATGCGCACGCCTTCCTGAAACGTTGCCGAGTTGAGCACCAAGCCTTGCATGAATTGCAGGGCACGCAGCAGGTTGGTTTTCCCGGCCGCGTTCGCGCCGTAAATTACTGCCGACCGCAATAGCCTCGGAAAACCCGGCAGCCTCGACTCCAAGGTGTTTTCAGCGATCCGCTCCTTCCCTGATCCCGCGACCAGCGACAAAACCTGGGTTCTGTTTATGGATCGAAAGTTGGTTACCCGGAACTCGATAAGCATAAATAGGCCTGAATATAAATTTCAGGCCATATTATGAAGAAAATCGTCAAAAAACTCAATAAAACTTCGCCTTGTTGTTTTTAAAGGCTTTCTGGCAGCAAACCGGTAGGTTTGTGAGTTGCAATGGAGGATAGGCAGAGACGGGTCTTCAATCAACGAGCCCGACTTTATCGCCGATGTGAATCTGCCCGCCAGCGCCACTCGTAACCATCGCAACTGCGAAAGTCGGCTGTTCCTGGGCAAAGGCACTGATCAGCGTCGTGAGCATCGGCAAGTCCCGTTCGCCGGTTTCAGGGTTCGCGTGCGTCGCGAGGCATCTGACCTTGGGTTTCACCACGTCGAAGTCGATCTGCCCTACGCGAACCTTACGCCCCACCCAGCTTTGCTCCTCCCACGCTTCCAGACCCTCGACGGCGATGTTTGAGCGGAAGCGCCGCTCGCTGAGATCGGGATCGCCGGTGGCGGCGGCGACGGCCGCCAGGCTTTCGCGCCCGTGCAGTGTCACCTGACCTGCCTCGTTGTCCTGATAACGGGGCGTAACGCCGTTCCCCGCGACTCGCAGCGGGAGCCGCTCCGCGTTGAGGGAAAGCGGATTCTCCTCCAGATTGAGCACATAGTTTTCGACCGCGGCAGCGATTCGCTTACGGCCGTTATCGTCGAGCGCCTCATCAACCATAACAGTACCCTCCAGGCTGATGGTAAGCCGAAGCGCTCGGTGATCGAACCGGAGGTGAAGACGCGCCAGGCCGGGTGTGTTCACCAGCGCGACGAACTGATACTTTTTGCTCCAGGCATCGTCCGGCACGCCTGAGTTGGCGAATCGGATGCCGAGGACGCGGTCGCCGGCGATTCGCCCTTCGTCGAGGACGGTCAAGACTTCACAAGCTTCGGGCGTGAAGCCCTTCACAGGATACCGATACAGGGCAATGACGCGCGGCATTGGAAAAAGTGGGATAGATCACAATTCACTATTTACTATTCACCGCCTTTTTGCGGCGTGGGGAGGCGCCGGACACCGCTTCGCCCCAGCGCGCGAGGAACGCGGTGACGAACGCATGCTCTCCGGCGGGCTCCACGGCGAGTGGCGCCAGCGCGAGCACAACGGAGAGCGCGATGTGATAGCCCTCGGAGCGCGAAGCGGCGGCGCGCCGATACGCGGGGTGCGCCCGGTTGACGTAAACCGTGGATTCGACCAGGCGCCCGGGTTCCGGATTGCCGGGGCGTTCCTCGAACTGGACCGCAAGACCCAGCCGCAGCGGTCGTCTTTCACCGCGCGGCCTCGGCAACGCTCCACCCGTCATCGGGGTTTCGCTCTCGCGCGGTGGCGTCTCCTGCCGATCTGCCGGCGGCGCTTCGGATGGTTCGGTGGAGGGTGGTATGCCCGCGCTTCCGTCACTCACATCCTTCGGGTTCATCGGGCTCAGCTCCAATGCCGGATCGAAGCCTGGCGCGCCATCGGCCCCGCCCTTCGGGCCAAGCGGCAGGCTTTTCTGGCTGCCGCGCCGATGCTCGACCAGCGACGCGAGCAACGGGAAGCCTTCGCTCAAGTCGAGCAGCACGCGCTCAAGATCGCGTTCGAGCGTGCGCATCGATCGCGGCCGTGCGGTCTCCGGCTGCTCGCGCGCGTCTCCCCACGCGGCAAGCTGGCGCAGCACCACCTCCTGGATCGCCTTGCGCGCAGCGAGGTAAGCAGCGCCGCGCTGCCCCGTGCGGATGAAATCTCCCTTGTTGAGCGTAAGCGAGGCGGCGAGCATCGGAAATTCGATGAGACCGCCGATGCGCTCGGGCGCGTTGGGCGAGATGCCCAGCCAGTCCCAGCCGCGCTTGATGATTTTTCCGTAGGTGCTGATGGCGAGGCCGCGCTGTTCCTCGGGCAGCGGCGCGGCATCGCGGTAGAGGTAACCGAGCGCGGAGGGCTTGCGCCTGCGCCCGGTATGGATCGCGAGCGGCGCGGTTTCCGCGATGGGACACGCCTGCCTGGAAAGCGCCTCACCATTGACTTCGAAGCTCACGCCGCGTGGGTACAGCTCGCGCAGCATCGAGTCGCAGGCGGGGTCGAGCAGCGGCTGGTAGTGGCGCCGCACCGCCCCTTCCACGTAACCGCGGTCGGTCAGGGGCGAGAGCGGATCTGCAAGACCGAGCCGCACCGCAGTGCCCTGCTCGACGAGGAGACCCGGGGGAGGAACCCATCTCCACGGGGCGCGGTGGCGGGAAGCGAGGTGCCAGCGTGTCGCGACGTGGACTTTTGCACGCCGGGTCTCCGTGACGACCTCCCGGCAGGCGAGCAGCGCGAGCTTGATTCCGACCCCCGCAAAGCCGATGCCCTGCCCCCGCGCCTTGGTGCTGGCGGCAAGATCGTGGTAGCGGCGCAAGTCGCGGCGCGGCATGCCCGAACCGTTGTCGGAAACGGTGAGACTCGCCCCGGCGGTATCCGCCGTGATGCGGATCCGGGTCGCGCCCGAGTCGAGCGAGTTGGCGAGAATTTCGGTGAGCATCGTTTCCTCGATGGCGCCGGGATAGGCATCGCGCAGGTCTTCAAGGAGGTGCAGCAGGTCGACACGGGTTTCAGCCACGGGGGGTCTTCTCGTAAGGTCGGTTTCTGTCAGCGCAACCGCGCGCCTCGATCACATGCTGCGCCTGCCATCCCCGTCTTTGCCCCGGGGCAGCCGGGTACGCGCTCGCATGGGTCGACGCGAATCCGGATCAGGCTCGCAAAATGAGGAGTCCGGTGGAATAATGAAAACCACACCGGGCGGTTGCGGCGTTCTCCGCCAATTGTAGCAACGGCTCTCACCGGGGAAAAGGACATGAAACTTGCCACAGGGGTCGCCGCGCTCATCGCGGCGGCAATCGCATCACCTGCCGCAGGCGCGCAAAGCGCGCCCGCCGCCACGAATTACCCCACGAAACCGATCCGCCTGGTCATCACCTACCCGCCCGGCGGCGATACCGACCTGGTCGGACGCGCCGTCGCGCAAAAGCTCGGCGAAGCGTGGGGACAGCAGGTGGTGGTGGACAATCGCGGCGGAGCGGGCGGCGTGCTCGGCACCCTCATCGCGAAGCAGGCGGCGGCCGACGGCTACACGCTGCTGCTTGGAACGTCAGCGGGCATGGTGCTCAATCCGCTGCTGATGAACAAGATCCCGTACGACCCCTACCAGGACTTCGCGCCAGTGAGTCTCGTCATCGTTCTCCCGCAACTCCTGGCCGTGCATCCGGGGCTGGCGGCGCGCAACATCCGCGAGTTCATCGCGCTTGCCAAAGCGAAGCCCGGGCAGCTCAACTTCGGCTCGAGCGGCGTCGGCACCCCCAACCACCTCGGCGGCGAGATGCTGAAGGCGATGGCGGGAATCAACATCGTGCACGTGCCGTACAAGGGCGGCGCGGCCTCGATCACCGATCTCATCGCGGGCCAGGTGCAGCTCGTGATCAGCAGCGCGCCCTCGGTCGTGCCGCACGTGCGCAGCGGCAGGCTGAGGGCGCTCGCGATCGGCAGCGCGAAACGCTCGCCGGCGCTGCCCGAGGTGCCGACCGTGGCCGAATCGGGCCTGCCGGGCTACGAGTACACCACTTGGTACGGCATCTTCGCGCCAGCCAAGACACCGGAAGCGATAGTCAAGAAGATGAACGCCGAGATCGTGCGCATGCTTGCCGACCCGCAGATGACCCAGCGTTTCCAGAGCCAGGGCGGCGACCCCGCGAGCAGCACGCCGGCGCAACTCACGGCTTACATGCGAGAGGAGATGGCGCGCTGGACGCGGGTCATCAAGACGGCCGGCATCAGGATCGAATGACTGAGGAGTTTGTCGGACTCGGCTCCGACAAACTCCTTATGCAAGGCATGGATTGACAGAAACCGGGGGGCGTGAAAATCAATAACTTCCAATCGATCTGTTCAGTCCCCGCTCGATTTGCCAGTGTTGATCGGCGACCATTGGCGATTCAATTTCCATTTTTCCTGCCGCCTTGGCGGCAAATTCAAGAAGCTACAGGCGCACGCCGGTAGCTTCTTCCCAGTAGCGGGCGATCTGCGTCTGGTCGAGATCGTAGCCGAGCTTGTCGACCGCGGCCGACCACAGTTCGGAAACGCGCTCGCCGAGCGGCGCAAAAGCGCCGATCGACTTCGCAGTGTCCATCGCGATCTTCACGTCCTTGGCGATGAAGCCCATCGCCATGCCGGTGCCGTACTTGCGCGTGAGAATGTGCGGGATCACTTTCTTCTCGAGCGGATGGTTGCGCCCGGCGCACAGCGGGATCAGCGCATCCGCCATGAGCTTCGCGTCGAGCCCGAAGCGCTTGCCGATCGTCATCGCTTCGATCGCGTTGATGAGCGCGCAGGCATTGACGTAGTTGGCAAGGGATTTCATCGCATGCCCCGCACCGACTGCGCCGCAATGCGTGACGCTGCGGCCCATCGCCTTTAACACCGGCCGCACACGCTCCACCAGCTCCGCGTCGCCGCCGGCCATGATGTCGAGCGTCGCATCCTTTGCGAACACCACGCCGCCCATCACCGGCGCATCGATCACTCCGATTCCGCGCGGCGCAAGCTCCGCATCCAGCGAGCGCGTATCGATCGGGTCGCAGCTTCCCATGTCGATGACGAGCGCCCCGCGAGCGAGCACCGCGGCAACGCCGTCACCGAGCACCGCCTTGCGCACCACCTTGCCATCAGGGAGCATGGTGATGACGGCATCGGCGCCTTCGCCGACCTCCGCCAGCGATGCCGCTGCGCGCCCACCGTGGTGAGCGACAAACGCCTGCATGGCTTCGGGACGGATGTCGAATATTGTAACGTCGTACCCGGCGCGCACCAGGTGCCCGGCCATCGGGTTGCCCATGTTGCCGATGCCGATGAAGCCGACTTTTCTGATCGCCGCCATACAGACCTGCCTCTATAGAGATGAATGCGCCGATGAGTGAAAAGTGATCCCCCTCACCCTAACCCTCTCCCCCAAGTAACGGGGGAAAGGGGAATTTCATTTCACGTTTCACGTTTCACGTTTCACGCTTTACCACACGGCGCCGCGCGCGGTGATCGGCCAGATGGCTTCGACCCACCCATTACGCACGCACACGTAATCGTCGTAGAGATTGACCGTCGGATCGCAGTGGCCGGGAATGAGCTTGAGCTTGTCGCCGACCGCGTAACCCGCTGCGCCATTCAACCGCAGCACGCCATGCTCGTCGGACGCCTTCACGTACTCGACCCCGTCCGCATCCGCCACACGCGGCATGCCGGAATCGACGCTGGAAGCCTTGAGGCCGGCATCGACGATCGCGCGCTCCGGCGACGGCCGGCTCATCACGGTGGTCCATACGAAGAGGCTGTGCTCGAAGCGGGGAATGCCGCTCTCGGTCCACTCGTTCCTGGCGTAGTCGGCATCCATGAAAATGTAGGAGCCGGGCTGGATTTCCTGGTAGACCGCGCTCGCCGCCTCGAACAGGTAAGTGCCGGTCCCGGCGCCCGTCACCTTCTCGCACGTGATGCCGGCTGCGGCGAGCAGCGTCGTCGTTCCCTTCACTTTCGCTACCGCCGCCTCGATCGCCGTGCGGCGTTCTTCGACCTTGCGCAGATGCTGGGCAGCACCCTGGTACGCCTGCAGGCCCGCAAAGCGCAGGTTCTTGCACGCCGCGATTTTCCGCGCAAGCTGCAATGCCGGCTCTCCCGGCTCCACGCCGCAGCGGTTGGCGCCAACGTCGATCTCGACCAGCACGTCGAGCGTGACGCCAAATTCGCGTGCCGCCGCATCGAGCGCAGCCACGTTGCCGGCATCGTCAGCGCACACCGCGACGCGCGCCTGCTTGGCCAGGGCGGCAAGATGCTTCAGTTTTGGCGCGCCGACGACTTCGTTGGCGATCAGCACATCGTTGACGCCGCCCTCCACCAGCGCCTGCGCCTCGCTCACCTTCTGGCAGCACACGCCGACCGCGCCGAGCGCGATCTGGCGCAGCGCGATCTGCGGGCACTTGTGGCTTTTCGCGTGCGGGCGCAGCAGTACGCTCTTGCCCGCGAGCGATTCCTTGAGGCGATCGAGATTGCGCTCGAAAGCGTCAAGATCGAGGATCAGGCACGGCGTGTCGACTTCGGCGAGCGGCATGCCGATGTCGGCGGGGCGATACGCACTCATGTCAGAGGGGAGTTACGATCAAGAGAATTGAGAAAGTGACGAAAAGACGTGATGGAAACTGGTGACGAAAAAAGGTGACGGGAAAGGGTGACGAAAAAACTCGTCACCTTCTCTCGTCACTTCTTCTCGTCACTTCTTATCGTCACTCCTTCTCGTCACTTCTCCTAAGCCGAGGCGTCCGCGGTGAGTCCCGCCTGCTCGATGCCGTAGGCGCAGCAGGCCTCGTCTTCGTCCCCGGTGCCGCCGCTCCCGCCCGCCGCGCCGATGATCTCGCCCGCGGCGTTCTTGATCAGCGCGGCGCCGGTCTGCGGCAGGAATTTCCCCTGTGCCGTGGCAGCCAGCGTCACGAAAAAGTTGGGGTTTTCCTTGGAACGCTTGTTGAGCGCGCGGCTCGATGCGCCCATCGCCACCGCCGCCCACGCCTTGCCGCGCGCGATGTCGAGCCGGAACATGCTCGCGCCGTCCTCGCGCTGCGCCGATACGATGTTGCCGGAGTCGTCGAGCACGACCACGCCGAGCGGTTTGATTTTCATTTCGCGCGCCTTCGCAAACGCTTTTTCGATGATCGTGTTGGCTTGTTTCAAGGTCAGTCGAGACATGTTGATTCCCCTTGTTGATGCATTGCGTTGAAAACCGTGATGTTACGGCGCACCGCCTGACGTGAGCAAGTGACGTCAACTCTCTTCCTGCTCCAGTTTGACCGGTTTTCCGCCAAAACGCAGACGCCGCATCACCAACGGCGCCGTCAGCGAAATCAACGTCAGCGCCAGGAAGAATACGACAATAGGCCTTTCGAGCAGCCAGTGCAGATTGCCCTGGGTCATGATCATCGACTGTCGCAGCGCTTCCTCCATGCGATTCCCCAGCACCAGTCCCAGGATCACCGGCGCGACCGGGTAGCCGTGCTTTCTCATGTAATAGCCCAGCATGCCGAAAGCGCACAGGAATACCAGGTCGAGCACGGTTTGATTGGCGCTGTAGACACCGATCACGCAGATCACCATGACCACCGGCAGCAGCAATCGCATCGGCAGATAGAGCAGCCGCACGAAGATCCCGACCAGCGGCAGGTTGAGGATCAGCAGCATGACGTTGCCGAGGTAGAGCGCGGCGATGAGACCCCACACCACGTCGGCGCGTTGGGTGAACATCAGCGGGCCGGGGTGCACGTTGAGCGCAGTGAGCGCGATCAACATGATGGCGGTGGTGCCCGATCCCGGCACGCCCAGCGTCAGCATCGGCACCATCGCCCCCACGCTTGCCGCGTTGTTGGCCGACTCCGGCGCCGCCACGCCGCGTATCTCCCCCTTGCCGAAGCGCTCGGGATGGCGGCTTACCTGCGTCTCGACCGAATACGTCAGGAATGCCGCGATCCCCGCGCCGGCGCCCGGCATGACGCCGACGCAAAACCCGATGAACGTGCCGCGCAGGACCGCGCCCAGGCTTTCCCGGATCTCCCCGAGCGAAATGAACAGCTTGTGCTTGATCACCGATTGCCTCAGCCCGCCGCGCATCTCGTTCGTGTTGAGCAGCACTTCCGAGATCGCAAACAGGCCGATGGTGACCGCCAGAAACTCAACGCCGTCGAGCATCTCGGGCATGTTGAAGGTGTAGCGCGCCACACCGGTGACGTCGGTCCCGACGGTGGCGAGCATCAGCCCCAGGATCATCGCGATCAGGCCCTTCACCAGCGAGTCGCCGGAGAGACTCGCGACCGCGGACAGTCCAAACACCATCAGTGCAAAATACTCTGGCGGGCCGAAGTTGAGCGCCCAACCCGCGATCAGCGGCGCGAACAGCATCAGCCCCACCACCCCCAGCGTGCCGGCGATATAGGAGCCGATCGCGGCGATGCACAGCGCCGGCCCGGCGCGCCCCTGCAGCGCCATCTGGTGGCCGTCGAGACAGGTGACCACCGACGACGTCTCGCCCGGCACGTTGAGCAGGATGGAAGTGGTGGAGCCGCCGTACATCGCGCCCGAGTAGAGCGTAGCGAGCATGATGATCGCGCCCACCGGATTCATGTTGAGCACGATGGGCAGCAGCATGGCGAGCGCGCCGGCCGGGCCGATGCCCGGCAAAACGCCGATGACCGTGCCGAGAAAAGCGCCGACGAAAGCGAATATCAGGTTCTCGGGCCGCAGCGCGAGTTCGAAACCGTTCAGCAGCAGCGGTAGCGTTTCGCCCATGGCCGCAGTATCACGCCCATCCGGCCAGGACGCCGAGCGGCAGCTTGATGTCGAGGCCGAAGTGGAACAATCCAAAGACGACGGCGGTAATCACCACCGCATGGAATAACGCGCTTTTCCAGGTCGGATGGCCGAGATACCTGAAGGTGATCGCGAGGAACGCCGCAGTGGCCAGCGGGAAACCCACCGGCTCGAGCGCCAGCACGTAGGCGAGGAGGAACGCGAGTGGCGCCAGCGCCACAAGATCGGAACCTTGCTTGGCAGCGTTCTTGTCATCGCCCTCACGGGGAGACCGCCTGATGAACAGCAGCACCCCCAGCATCACGCCGATAGCGGTGAGGATCTTGGGAAAGAAACCCGGCCCGATGACGTCGACCTGCAGCGCAGCGGTAAGCTTGGCGCCCTCCCAGCCGTAGAGCGCCACCACCAGGAGCAACAGCAGCGCGGCGATACGGTCGGCGCTGAAAAAAGCCGCAGCCTGATTTTTCTTATTCATGCGGCGCGAAGCTTACTTTTGCTTCATTAAACCCATTTCCTTGTCGAGCCGCAGGTATTCCTTTTCCTCCTGTTCGTAAAACGCGACCAGATCGGCGCCGGTCATCCAGCTGTCGATGAGGGCGGTTCGCTTCAAGTAGTCCTTCCACTGCTGCGTGCCGCGCGTGCGATCCAGCAGTCCGACGTAATGCTGCGACACCTGCGGGGGAATGCCGGGCGGGGCCACCAGCGAGCGAAACTGCCTGAGTATCCTTACGTTGTAGCCGGCTTCGGCGAACGTCGGAGCATCGGGGAACAGTTCCAGGCGCGTGGAAACCGCCACCACCTTGAGCTTGCCGGCCTGGACGTGCTGCGCGATCTCGGCGGGGTTTTCGATAACGAAGTGCACGTGCTTGCCGAGCAGCGAGATCACCGCGTCTCCGCCGCCCTTGAACGGCGTGAAGGAGAACGACACGCCGGCCACCTCCTCCAGAATCCTGCCCGCCATCGAGGCGCTGTTGCCGTAATTGCCGCCTCCCTGCAGCACGTGCTTCGGTTTTTCCCTGGCCGCAGCGACCAGGTCCTTCAGCGATTTGTAGGGACCCTCGGCGTTCACCAGCAGTACCATCGGGTCCAGCGCCATCATCGCGATCGGCGTGAACTGCCGCCACCCGGTGTCGGAACCAATCAACAGCGGAACGTTGAGCGACGGCGGCGTATGCGCTGCGAGCATATGCGCATTGCCGCGGTTCTGCGTGATGACATAGCGCCGCGCCTTCTCGCCCTGCGCGCCGGTGACGCTCTCCACCGACACCAGCTTGGGCGCAAGCTTGTTCTTGTTCCAGATGTCGGCGATCTCGCGCAGCATCAGCTCGTTGCCGGTGCCGGGGCTGGAGTGCGTAACCAGCGTGATGCGATCGCCGGGTGTCCATTCCGCGGCCGCAGCGCTCCCGCACATGGCGCCGAAGGCCGCGATGCCGGCCAGCCAGCGTCCACGGGAAAAGATGGCGGATAGAAGTGTCGTCGTCATTTACTCCTCCTTTGCGACTATTGAACGTCAGGTCCACCTGGCCAGGAGCCCCGGTGGCTTGAGCCATCTGCAGTCAACGCAAGCTTTCAGCGAAGCCCGGTATTCTTACGACCTTCTCCCAGATGTCGATCTCCTTGGCGAGTATGCCTTTGAACTGTGCCGGCGAGCCGGACGGTGCCGCGTCGGCGCCATCCCTGGCAAACATGGCCTGAACCTCCGCGCTGTTGAGGTCCTCGGTCACGTTCCGGTGCAGCGCCGAGACAATAGCCGGCGGCGTTCCTGCCGGCGCAAAAAGCCCGTACCAGTTGATCAACTCGAAACCCGGGACACCCGCTTCAGAGATGGTTGGCAGATCGGGAAAGGCCTGGGCGCGTCGAGGGCTCGTCACGGCAAGTGCCTTCAGCCTGCCGCTTCTTACGTGCGGCATGCCCGAAATCGTGCTGGTGAAGCCCAGTTGAACCTGTCCGCTGATCATATCCGCCAGTACCAGGCCACCGCCCTTGTAGGGCACGTGCACCATCTTCACCCCTGCCATCGAGCCGAAAAGTTCGCCGGCAAGATGTCCGGCCCCGCCGATGCCGGAGGAGCCGTAATTGAGCGCGCCTGGTTTGCTCTTCCCATAGGCGATCAGATCGGTGACCGAGTTGACCGGCAGCGACGGCGTAACCAGCAGCAAATAATACAGCGAGGTCAACTGCGTGATCGGCGCATAAGCTTCCCGGACATCAAAAGGCACCTTTTTCTGCACCATGGCACTGGCAATCAGGCTGCCGGACGTGACCAGAAGCGTATAGCCGTCCGGGGTCGCCCGTGCTGTAAGATCCATCGCGATAATTCCGCTGGCTCCGGGACGGTTGTCCACGACAACGGAGCGGCCCCACCGTTCGGTGAGCTTCTGCGCCACGACACGGGCAGTGATGTCGATGCCGCCACCGGGAGCGTTGCCCACCAGCATCCGGATCGACTTGCTCGGATAACCGCCCGGAAACTGGCCCGGCTTCTGCTGTGCGTGCGCCACGGTGGCAACGCATGCGAGAACGATGAGCGCGGACCGCATCTCGTTCTTCAATGTATGCCTTCGAAAAAAGCGGACATATCCGACATTTGCTCCACCTCCCGTACCCGTGAGGTCAGCCTCGCGATCTTTTCGTCGTTCAAGGGACGCACGCCGATTCTGCTCCTGTTCTCCGCGATTTGTGCACCGGCGCGCACGACCTTAAATTTGTGGTGCAAATGAGTCGTCACCCATTTGCGCGAAGCTCAATAATCGACCGTCGCTTTCTATCTGCGACTAATCAGCGCGGACGCCGACATCCTTGATCAGCTTGCCGGTCGTAGCCATGTCGGATTTTATCGCGTCCGTCAACTCCGCCGGCGAACTGGCGACGACCTCGGCTCCGGAGTCGAAAAGCCGCCTTTTCACGTCTGCACTGTTAAGGATGCGCACGATCTCCTGGTTCAGTCGATTAACGATCGACTCTGGCGTTTTGGCCGTCGCTCGTCTTCTGCACGTTCATTCCTTCGCCAGACCGGCGTCGACCAACGCCCCCTTGAGCTGTTTGTAGATCCCGGCCAGGCGCTGCGAGCTCTGCCTGCTCCCGAGATAATCCAACACCCAGTCATTCTTCCTGACCTCATTCTTCCACTCTTCGTTCTCGACCAGCCGCTCGAACGCGGCATCCCAATACGCCGTCTGCGCCGGGCTCATTCCTTTCGGGCCGAGTATGAACCGCGTGTTGGTGAACACCACGTCAAACCCCTGTTCCTTCCAAGTTGGAATGTCCGCCAAGGCACCCCCCAGACGCCGATCCGAGGTGATCGCGATGATCCGCAGCTTGCCCTGCTGCGTGGCATTCCACGCCGTCGCCAGCGACATCGACGAAAGGTCAACGTGTCCGCCCATGATGGCTGTCAGGGCGTGAGCGTTCGCCTGGAACACAACCGTCTTGAGCTTCTTCACGTCGATGCCCATGGCTTTCGTCACCAAGGCGACCGTAAGATGATTCGTCCCCCCGACTGCAATGCCGACCGCAATGCTGACAGAGTTGGGATCTTTCTTCAGCCGCTCCTCGATATCGCGGCCGGTCTTCAGGGGAGAATCCGGTCTCACCACCAACGTCATGTACTCGCTGAACAGGATCGCCAGCGGCGTGTAGTCGGTATAGTTGACCTTCGACCGTCCCTGAATGTGGTTCGTCATCAGGCTCATGGTGGAGTTGAGCAGATAATGCCCGTCGCCCGCGCGCTGGTCGAGATAATTCATCGCCAGGGTCTGGCCGCCGCCCGGTTTGTTCACCACAACGACAGGAACATCGACGATGCGAGTGTTCTGCAAGATCCTCTGGATGAGGCGTGCGGTGCCGTCGGTCGCGGCGCCTGCGGCAGACGGCACCACGATTTCCACCGGCCGTTCGGGTCGCCAACCGCTCTGCTGCGCGTGCGAGAACGTGACCGCCCCGGCCAGCGCCACCACTGCCGCGCGGGCGGACCACGCGGACGATTTCCGCGCAGAAAGGATACCCCAATCCATAAATGTAGCCATCGTTTTCCGCCTCGGACATGAATCGATCGAAAAGCCATCCAGCAGCATCTTGCCCGACATGATCATCGCGTAAGGATTGGCGATGCCGGTGCCCGCGCCTGAAGATCGTACATATCTGTTATCGTCCCCGAATGGTGGTCAATAGCGGGTTCTCCGCGCGCGCCGCAGAGCCGGTCAATTCCATTTCAACCGTCGGACGGCCTTCATGCGCTGCACCGAGTCGCCGGCGAGGTGCGTCCATATGACGGCGTCGCGCGCGAGCTTGTCCACGCCCGCGTCCATCGTCATCGCGCCCGCGCCGCCGTGAATGTCCATGTTCAGGCGCGTCACCCGCTGGATGACGTCGGTCGCGAAATTTTGCAGGAAGGCGTGGTTCATGGAGGAGTGGCGTGCCGTCTTATCATCGGCCTCCGCGGCGACCCGCATGACGAACGAGCGCAGCGCCTCGGTCAGCATGTGCATCTCCGACAGCTTGAGCTGGATGACATGGTTGTCGATGAAGTAGCGCGACTCCCGCCATCTCGTCCCGGCGTGCCGCGTCGCCATCTCGACCGCGGCCTCGCACACCCCCAGCGCGTTCGCCGCGAGCTCGAGGTTGCCGAACGGCGCGGAAGTCGCGCTGCGCAAGTTGAATCCGCCGTTCACCTCGCCCACCATGTTGGCGTGGGGCACGCGGGCGTTCTCGAAGATCAGCTCCGCGTTCTGGTAGAAGCGCCAGCCGCTCTTGTTGAACACCTTGCCCACCCGCATGCCGGGCGTATCGATCGGCACCAGGAACTCGGTGGTGCCCTCTTTCTGGCTGACGTTCGGGTTGGTCCTCGTGCTCACAAAAAACACCTTCGCCACGCCGCCGTTCGCAATGAAGCACTTCTCCCCGTTGAGGATCCACTCGTCGCCCTTGCGCTCCGCCTTGAGTTTCCAGCCGGACTTGGGATCGTCCTCGGGCGGCAGACGATGGTCCGATCCGGCATTGGGCTCGGTGCCGGCGTGGCCCAGCAGAAAAGTATCGTCCGCCAGGAACGGCTCCAGGAAGCGCTTCTTCTGATCCGGGGTGCAGCACGCCGCGATCATGTGGCTCCACTTCCAGCACTGGCTGAAGGTCTTGGAGATCGCGCTGTCGGCTTTGGCGAGCTCCGCCATCACCAGGGCCTGCGTCACGAAGTCGATCCCGTGCCCGCCCCACTCCCTGGGGACCGCCGCCGTGCGGAAGCCGAGCTTCGAGCCCTTCCTGATGATGTCCCAGTCGAAGGTCGCGCGCGGGTCGGAAATCCGGTCGCGCGTGAGTGAGATGGGACGGATTTCTTCCTGCGCGAATTGCCGCGCCTTCAACTGCCACGCGCGCTGTTCTTCGTTCAGCGAAACATCCATGCCCTCTCCTTGGGAAGGATTCGGTGAAGCCGGTCAGGTAGGTATCAGGCTATTCGCGTACTCGTGGGGGTGGTTCTTGGTGTTTCAGTCACCGCTTTGGCCCGAACCCGGGCAGAAAACGCGGCCCGTCTTCGATGCCGTCGACCGGCGGCCCGGCCAGTCCATGGCGCGTATCCTTGGCGACGAAGAACAGCACGTCCTCGTCGCCGCCCGCCACCATCGAATGCACCACGCCGGCAGGCATGTGAATCGCGTGGTGTTTGGGCACCAGCACGGTCTGTCCGTCGATATCTCCATGCAGCGTGCCCTGCAGCACGAGGTTGAACTGCTCGTTCGGATGCGTATGCAGTTTCGAGCCCGAACCGCGCGCCTTGTGTATCAGTCCGACGTGCACCTTGTCGCCGGTCAGCGCCGCGCCGAACGATGACGACTTTTTCGAAACGTACGCGCGCGGCGTGACTTTCGCGCTGCAGGGGCCTTCCGGAACCTTGTCGAGTTCCTCCCAGTTGTAGACGTAACGCACTTTGTCCCTGCTGACGCGCGGGCTTTGCGGGAGCGGCAGACCGTCCGGGCCAAGCCGCCATTCGTTATCCTTATTGGAACCGAATCCGGGCAATGTACGCGGCCCGTTGTGCTTGCCGTCGACCGCCGGGCCGACGATGCCGTGGCGCGTGTCTTTCACAGCGATGAACAGCACGTCCTCCTCGGGGCTCGCCACGTGCGAGTGCACCATGCCCGCGGGAATGTGGACGACGTGTCCCGCCGGCACGCGCAACACCTGGCCGTCGAGGTCGGCGATCAGCGTTCCGCGCAACACGTAGTTGAACTGCTCGTTGGGATGGGTGTGCAGCTTCGACCCGGTGCCCCGCGGCTTCACCACCCACGCCACATGTACATGCGTGCCGGTCAAGACCGGCCCCACCGTCGAAGACTTGCCGGTCGCCAGCGTGTCGCCGGAGAGCAGCTTGCTCGGCGCGACCTTGCAGCTCAAAGGCCCTTCCGGCACCCTGAACAGGTCATCGAGGTTGTAAACGTACTGGATCCTGGACCTTTCCTGTGTCGCAGTGGACATCTTTCCTCCTCAAGGCCCGGCGGGCCCGGTTTCGTCACCACGATTTTACTTTAATACGACATTCACCGTTCACCGCTCACTGCTCACCGCTCACCCAACGAAGCCGTGACGCGTATCCTGCACCGTCACGACCAGCGCGTCCTGCTCACCGGTCGCGGCGAGCGCATGCGGCACGCCGGCCGGAACGTGCAGCACGCAGTGTTTCCCGACGAGCGCCTCCTCGCCGTCGATCTCGGCGCGCACCATTCCCTCGACCACGAACGTGAACTGCTCGTTGGGATGCGAGTGGCGCTGCAACCCGCCGCCGCGTGCATAACGCAGTAACCCCACGTGCAGCATCTCGCCGGTCACCACCGGGCCGGTTGACCCGGGCGTGCCGTTCACCTGCGGCGTCACCATCGCGCTCGACACACGGCCGGGTTTTTCCGCGAGATGCGCGAAGTCGTAAATGTAACGGGTCTTCACGCCCGCCGGATCGCGCCCCGAATCCGCCATCAGCCCGGCGGTGGATTTCATGGGCTCACCGGCGCGCGTGCCGAAACCCGGCAGGTAGTTCGGGCCGTCATACTTGCCGTCGACCGGCGGACCGACGATGCCATGACGCGTGTCTTTCACCGCCAGAAAGATCAGGTCCTCATCGGGGCACGCCAGACCGGTGTGCACGACCCGCGCCGGCGTGTGCATGAGCGTGCCTTTCGGCGCGAACACGAGTTCGCCGGCGATGTCACCCGTCATGACGCCCTGCACGATATAGTTGAACTGCTCGTTGGGATGAGTGTGCGCCTTGGCGCCGGAACCGCGGCTCTGGCCCGCGAGCGCGACGATGATGTGCTCCCCGGTGAGCGCCGCCCCGACCGTGGAAGACTTTCCGGTCTGCAGTGTCGGCCCGGAAAGCAGCCTTTTGGCGGCAACCTTGGCGCTGGTCTGACTTTCCGGAACGCGGTCCAGCGCGGTGAAGTCGTAGACGTATTGGATGCGGGTTTTTTGAGCGAGCGTGGTCATCGGTTTCTCTCTGACACAGTGTTACGCCTAATTTACCATACCATGCGCATCACGCCGGCCGGCAGCGCGCCGCTGCGCCGTCATCCGGGTATGCGATACTATCCGACAGATCAAGAGCGCCTTGCGGATTTCACGGAGGAGGGAAACATGACGCGCTGGTGTTGGATACTGGTCGGCGGGCTGGGCTGCGCCGGCGCCGCGGTTGCGGCGGAACGGCTCGATTATCCGGTGCGGCCGATCCGCGTTATCGTGCCCAACGCGCCCGGCAGCACCACGGACCTTCTGGGGCGCATCGTCTTCACCCGCATGTCCGATCGGCTCGGCAAGCAGCTTGTCGTCGACAACCGGCCGGGAGCCGGCGGCACCCTGGGCATGGAAATCGCCGCCCGCGCCGCGCCCGACGGTTACACCATCGCCGGCGTCGCCGCATCGCAACTCACGATCGCGCCCCACGTCTACCGCAAGGTCGCGTACGACCCGCTCCGCGACTTCGCGCCGGTAGGATTGTTCGTGACGGCGCAGACCGCGCTGTGCGTGCACGCGCAGCTGCCGGTCAAGACCGTACGCGATCTCGTCGATCTCGCCAAGGCGAAGCCCGGCCAGCTCAACATGGCATCGGCCGGTGTCGGCTCGACCAGCCACCTCGGCGGACTCATGTTCGCGACGCTCGCCGGCATCCCGGCCAACCACGTGCCATACAAAGGCGGCGGACCTTCGATCGCGTCCGTCGCGCAGGGAGAAGCGCAGTGGACGGTGCCTCCGCTGAGCGCGGCGATGCCCCAGGTCAGGGCCGGACGCATGCGCTGCCTCGCGACGGGAGGCGACCGCCGCTCGGCGGTCACGCCGGATCTGCCGACCATCGCCGAGGCCGGCGTGCCGGGGTTTCGCTTCTACGGCTGGAACGGCATCGTCGCGCCGCGGGCCACGCCGCGACCGATCATCGCGAAACTCAACCGCGTCATGGGTGAGGTGCTCGGCACGGCCGAGGTCCGCAAGCTCTACTTCGAGGTGGGGGAGGAACCGGTGCGGACCTCGCCGGAAGACTTCGGGAAACTCATCCGCGAGGATTACGAGCAGATGGGCAAGCTGGTCAAGCTCGCGGGGCTCAAGCCCGACTGAAAAGGTGACGAGAAAGGGTGACGAGGAAAGGTGACGAAAAAGGGTGACGGAAACCCCGTCACTTCCTCCGGTCACTTCCTTTCGTCACTTCCTTTCATCACTTTTTTTGTCACTTCTTTGCTAGCGCTAGCCGCGCCAGTTGTCGGCCGCGCCGCGCTTCCCGATTGCGGCTTCGAGCCTGGGCAGCGAGCGCACCGCGGCGTAACGCACCGACTTTCCCTTGGTGACGACCCAGCGGTAAGCGCTGCCTTTCGGCACGTGGATCACCGCGCCGGCGGTCACCCGCTTCTTCTGCTTGCCGACAACGGCATCCAACGCGCCGTCGATCACATAGACGAACGTTTCGTGCGGCGCGCGAGCCGCTTGCTCGGCGTGCCCCGGCGGCGATTCGACGAAACCGAACGCGATGTGGGCGCCCTCCACCCAGCGTTCGCAGTGGCCCGAGGCCGGCGGCGCATCGAGCGCGTCGATCATCGGGTAGTAACAGTTGCCCAGGCCCGCTACGATCGCCTTTGATTTTTCCGGTTCCTTCTTCTTTCCCGGGTATTTGCCGGCTTTGATATCTTGCGCGACCTTAGTCGCGGACAGCGCCTTGTCGGGCAACGCCTCGTCGGCCGCTGCGCCGATCAGCGTCCAGGTGCGGTCCTTGATGTAAAGATAATGCAGATCGCCCTCCTCGGTCGCCTTGAAACCGTGCCGCGCGTAGGGTGGAATGTGCACGAAGATGCCGGGCGGCACGATGCGCCGGTCGCTACCAACCACGCAATTGATCTTGCCTTCGAGAGGAAAGGCCATCAGCTCGTTCGGATGGTAATGCAGCTCGGAGCCCGTGCCGACACGCTTGGTCACCATGCGGAAATACATGTACTCGCCTTCGATCACCGGCCCCTCGGCGGTCGACAGGTGAGGATTGAATCGATACGACTTGAAGTTCTCAAAGCGGTAAAACGGCATTAGTCGGTCCTTTTCGGAAAATCACTGCGTGTGCGATCGATGGTGCTTTACTTGACGAGCCCCAATTCCCTGAGCAGCCGCGCGTAGGTTTTCTCCTCTTCCTCAAGCCAGTCGGTAAACGCCTTGCCGACCACCCACTGTGCGACCACTTCATACTGTTTCACGTACTGCTTCCACTCGGGCGTGCCGCGGGTGCGGTCCAGCGTTTTGACGTAGAACTCGGCGGCCTCGGGCGGGATGCCGGGCGGGGCGACGACGCCCCGGAATTGCTTGAGCGTGCGAAATTTCATGCCGAGAGACTCGAAGGTGGGCAGACTTGGGTACTGCTCGAGCGGGATCGAAGTTGCGAGTGCCCGCAGCTTGCCCGCCTTCACATGCTGGTCCGCCTCCGACAGCTGTTCCATGATGAAATGCACGTGGTTGCCGAGCAGCGCCACCACGGATTCGGCGCTGGTCTTGAACGGNGTGAACGCAATTTCCACCTTCGCCTCGTCCCCCATCATCTTGCCCATCAGCGAGGGCGGTCCCCCGAACGCNCCGCCGCCCTGCAGCATCCCCTTGGGTTTCTGGCGCGCGCCCTCGATCAGGTCCTTGACGCTTTTGAACGGCGTGNCGGCGTTGACAAACAGCACTGTCGGCTCGATCACCATCAACGCAATGGGCGTAAAGCTGCGCGCGCTGATCTCCGAGCGCGTGCGCAGCGGCGCGACCATCATCTGCGGCGTGTAACCGAACAGCATGTGGGTGTTGCCGCTGTTTTGTACCGCCACGTGACGGCGCGCCTTGTCGCCGCCCGCGCCGGTGATGTTTTCGACCGCAGTCTGGCGCGGCACCAGCTTGTGCCTGGTCCAGATGTCCGCCACGGTCCGTAGAAAAACATCGATGCTGGCGCCGGGAGTCGCGTGGGTGACGAGCACGACTTTGTCGTTGGGTGCCCAGTCCGCGGCACCGGCGCCGCCGGCCTTGATCAGGACGATAACGCTGACGAAAGTTGCGGCAGCAGCGATTGCGGCTTTGCCTCTGGGCGTTGTCATGGTCTCCTCTCAAGCATTGCGCGCCACTGCCGGGCGCCATTATGGAGCGCGGCAAGCGCTGGGAGCATGGTATCCTGCTCGCCCAGGGAGAACAACATGCACCAAACGCCGCAGAGGCAACTCATCGACCCGATGAAGTACATCGATCTCGAGCTCTACCGCAAGGCGTTTCCGGCGAGGTAGGCGCGAATGGATTCCGGTTTACACTTCCTGACCGTCGCCGAAGCCGCCAGGATGATTGAAGCGCGCAAGCTCTCGCCGGTGGAGCTCACACGGGCGCACCTCGACCGCATCGCGGCACTCGATCCGCAACTTAACGCCTACATCACGGTCACCGCCGATCTCGCCGTGAAGCAGGCAAAGAAGGCGGAGCGGGACATCACAAAAGGAAACTACCGCGGCCCGCTGCATGGCATTCCGTTCGGGCTCAAGGACATCTACAACACCAGGGGCATCCTCACTTCGGGGCATTCCCGGGTCTGCATCGACAACATCCCCAGCGAAGATGCGACCACGACGCGCAAGCTCTATGAAGCGGGCGCAGTGCTGCTCGGCAAGCTAGCAACCCACGAGTTCGCGCACGGCGGGCCCTCGTTCGACCTGCCATGGCCGCCGGCGCGCAATCCGTGGCACCTCGAACACTTCACGGGCGGATCAAGCAGCGGCGCCGGCGCGGCGGTCGCGGCGGGGCTTGCGCCGTTT
>C687J26845_10000311_pt1 | contig 32560 bp, 27 predicted proteins | sample RifCSPlowO2_12_FD_26845 | JGI IMG/M metagenome (IMG submission 26845)
CCTCGACGCGGCGGGCGCGGCCGCCAAGCTGTTTGGCGGCCTCGTAAACAGTCACCGGCACACCCTGGTCGGCAAGGGTGACCGCAGCGGCCATGCCGGCGTAACCGCCGCCGATCACGGCGACCTTCATGGTCTTCAGCAATAAACAGGATTAACAGGATTCAGATCGCTCAAGCTACACTCACCGCGGCGCGCGCGCCGGCGCCTGCCGTCGCCGGAGATTTCCCGCCGCCGGCCCAGACGCGTTCGGGCACATGAACGTGGCCGTCAAAGATGCGGCGCGCGGTGCGGATCAGCGCCGCGCGGCGGATGACCGGGGGCTGCTGGCCGAGTTCGACATCGAGATCGATGGCGATCATGCCCGAAGGATGCTCGATTCTGATCACACCCTGCGGCGCGGGCGGCAGCGCAGTCAGCCGCGCGGCCACCGTGCCCGGAATCGCGCAAGCCGAGGCGACGCAGACCGTGCCGGTCACCGCATGCGCCCTGTGGCAGGAGTGGGGCACGAAGTAGCGCGAAGTAATGGTGCCGCCCTTGCGCGGGGCGGCGAGCAGGCCGACCTTGGGTACCACCATTCTGGATACATCGCCCATGCCCATCATTTCACCGGCCTTCCGGCGTATCGCTTCCATGCGCGTGAACAGCGCCTTGTCCGCATCGAGTTCGTCAGCGGACTCGTGCCCGGTCTTGCCCAACTGTTCCGCAGGGATCAGCACCATCGGCATCGCCATGTCGACGCAACTCACATCGACACCATCGATCACGTCGAGCGGGCGCCCCGTGGGCAGGAGCTTTCCCGTTACCGCGCCGACCGCGCTCTTGAAGTTGAGTTTGACCGGCGCCGCCGTCCCCGGCACGCCGTCGATCGCGGCGTCGCCGGCATAGGTGACCTTGCCGTTGGGCGTTTGCACGATGGCGTCGACCAGCGCTTGCGTGTTGACGTTGAAGATGCGCACCGTCGTTTCCGGATGCCTGGCCGGCACGAAGCCCGACTCGATGGCGAAGGGGGCCACCGCGACCAGCATGTTGCCGCAGTTGGGCTTGGTGTCGACGAGTTTCTCATTGATCAGCACTTGCGCGAATAGATAGTCGACGTCGACCCCCGCATGCCGGGAGTTGCTGATGATTGCAACCTTGCTGGTGAGCGGATTCGCCCCGCCGATGCCATCGACCTGGTAGTCGTGCGGCGAGCCCATCACCGCCAGCAACACCTCATCTCGCAGCTGCGGATCTCCCGGCAGATCGGACGCGAGGAAAAACGGGCCGCGCGATGTTCCGCCGCGCATCATTACGCATGGGATTCTGGTTTGCATGATAACTCTCCGTCCTAAAAGGACGCTTTCACGACAATGAAATCTATACGCTGATTATAACCGCGAAACGTGAGAGCGTGAGGGCGGGAGAGTGTGAGGGCGGGAGAGTGTGAGGTCGGGAGAGCGTGAGGTCGGGAGAGCGTGAGGTCGGGAGAGCGTGAGGTCGGGAGAGCGTGAGGGGGAAGGATTTTTCTTTCTACTTTCGATTTCCCGCGCTCACGCCCTCACGGTTCCTAGAATGCGTAGCGTCGCAGTCCGCCGTCGACCGGAAGGACGGCGCCGGTGATGTAACGGGCGATGGGCGAGGCGAGGAAAACAGCGAGACACGCCAGTTCCTCCGGTTCGCCATAGCGGCCGACGGGGATTTCCTGTGCGGATTGGGTGGCGCGGTAATCTTCGGAGTACTTGCGGCGAATCTGCTCGCTCATGATGCGGCCGGGAGGGATGCAGTTCACCGTGATCCCGTGTTTTCCGACCTCACGCGATAATCCCTTGGCCCAGGCATGCACCGCCGCTTTGGCGGGAGTCGCGGAGAGCAGACGTTCGGGTTCCGATTTACCCGTGATGTTGATAATGCGGCCCCACCGGCGCTGGATCATGCCGGGCAGTACCGAATGCGTCACCTGGCGCACGCGGATGAAGTTCAGCGTCATCACGTGATTCCATTCCTCCTCCGGGGCGTCGATGGCAATCGGCGGACGGCTGCCGCCGGCGCAATTGACGAGAATGTCGACTTGCCCGAGTGCGTCGAGGGCTGTCGCAACGAGGCGCGGCGGCGCGCTTTCCTCCATGAGATCGACTACAGCCAGGACCGGCGCCGGCCCGCCCGTGGCGACGATTTCGTTCGACAGATCTTCGAGCAGGTTCCGGCGACGCGCGGCGATGCACAGCTTGACGCCCTCTGCGGCCAGCCCCTTGGCAATCGCCCGGCCGATACCCATGCTCGCGCCCGTTACCAGCGCGGTCTTTTCTCTTAACTGGAGGTCCACGCTTCATCCTTTTATCCACGTCTTCCACGCGATCCACAGCTTGCGAACGGGCGTGAGCGATGTGCGCTGCGTGAGCACGCGACAGCCGTCGTTCCTGATTTCGTCGAGCAGCGTGCGGTAGATCGCCGCCATGACGAGGCCGGCGCGCTGCGGTTTGCGATCGACCGCCGGCAGTTCTGAAATTGCCCTGTCATAGAAGCCCAGCGCGCGTTCGATTTGAAACTTGATCAGATGTCGAAAACTGTCGGTCTCGCGCGCACTGGTGATATCGGCGACGCTCACGCCGTATTCCGTCAGTTCGTCGAGCGGCAGGTAAATCCGGTTGCGCCGCGCGTCCTCGCCGACATCGCGGACGATATTCGTGAGCTGGAAAGCCATGCCCAGATCGGCCGCGTATTCGAGCGTGCGTTGATCCTGGTAGCCGAATATTTCCGCCGACAGCAGGCCGACGACGCTCGCTACGCGATGACAGTAAACACGAAGCGACGCGAAATCCGGATAACGATTATGTTCGAGATCCATTTCCATGCCGTCGATGATTTCCTGCAGGCGTTGCTGCGGCAGGTTGAACCTGCCGCCGACCTCTGCAAGCGCGCGCGCTACCGGGTGTTGCGGCTGTCCGTGGTAGGCGCTCGCTATTTCCTGGCGCCACCATGCGAGCTTCATGCGCGCCACCCCGACATCGGAACACTCGTCGACCACGTCATCGACTTCGCGACAGAACGCATAAAGCGCCGTGATCGCACGCCGCCGCGCCTCCGGCAGGAACAGGAAGCTGTAGTAAAAACTCGACCCGCTCTGCGCCGCTTTCTGCCGGCAATACTCGTGCGGACTCATGGGTAGAGGATCGAGGATCGAGGGCCGGTTGCGGGGCGCAATGCGCATTTTCTCAATCCTCAATCCTGAATCCTCAATCCTGTGTTTCACAGCGCGCGCAGCAGCATCAGCGGCCAGTCGAACCACCGCAACACCGGCCGTTGCCGGAACACGTCGCCGCCGACGCGCGCGATTTTGGTGAGGATGCGGTCGCCACCGGCGATAATCATACGCATCTCCAGCCCGATGCGCCCCTTGAGTATGCGTCCAAGCGGCGCACCGGCATAAAGCAGCTCGCGCGCGCGCCCGATCTGGAATGCAATGAACGCCGGCCAATTGCCGCCGACGTCGCCGGCGGCGATCTGCCGTTCGCTCACTTCGAAGCGCGCCATCTCGTCCTGCGGCAGATAGATGCGCCCTTTCCGATAGTCGATGGCGATGTCCTGCAGGAAGTTAATCAGCTGCAGGCTGGAGCAGACGGCGTCTGAGTAGGCCAGATTTTGCGCCGTGGCGTTGCCGTACAGGATCAGCAACAAGCGGCCGACCGGGTTGGCGGAGCGCCGGCAATAGTCGAGTACTTCGCCATAGTCGGCATAGCGCTTTTTCGTGACATCCTGGGAAAATGCCGACAGGAGGTCACGAAACGCATCCACGGGTAGCCGGCGCTCGCCAACGATCTGGGCCAGCTCGGAAAACCAAGGGATGTCCGGCGGCGCACCCGCCTCAATCCTATGCAATTCGTGCCGAAAACCATCGAGTTGTTGCAATCGCACGTGGTCGGGAAGATCGCCCTCGTCGGCGAAATCGTCAGCTTCGCGGGCAAAACGGTAAATCAATGCTACCGGATGGCGAAATTGAGAGGGAAGGAGCAGCGAGGCGACCGGAAAATTTTCGTAGTGGTTAACCGCCATCGGCTCTAAATAAAACTATATGATTATCAGTTGCTTGCACCACAATCTTAAGACGTGTTGCAAGCTTGGGACACTGACGGTAAAGTGCCGATTATATTATAATCAACAAGTTGCGAAAGTGGCGGAATTGGTAGACGCACCAGATTTAGGTTCTGGCGCCGAAAGGCGTGTGGGTTCGAGTCCCTCCTTTCGCACCAGATGACATTGTTATAAGGGATTTTTACTCGATGCAGGCGAACTTGGAAACATTGAACCAGCTTGAGCGACGCTTGAGCATTGCCGTGCCGATGGCCGAAATCGACAGCGAAGTCGAAACCCGCCTGCGGCGCCTGTCGCGCACCGTCAAGCTGCACGGCTTCCGGCCCGGCAAGGTGCCGCTGAAGGTGGTCGCGCAGCAGTTCGGCCCGCAGGTGCGTCAGGAGGTGCTCGGCAACACGCTGGAAAAAAGCTTCGGCGAAGCGGTCAGGCAACAAAACCTGCGGGTCGCGGGCTATCCGAAATTTGAAGCGAAACCCATGACCGACGGCGCCAGCCAGTTCGAGTATAGCGCCACGTTCGAGATCTATCCCGACGTCACGGTGGGCGACATCTCGCAGGTCACGATCACGCGCCCGCTGCTCGACGTTGACGAGGCCGCGGTCGACAAAACGCTGGAAATCATGCGCAAGCAGCGGACGACTTTCGATCCGGTCGGGCGCGCCGCGGAAACAGGCGACAGAGTGACGCTCGACTATCGCGGCACGCTGAATGGCAAGGAGTTCAGCGGCTCACAGGCGAAGGACCACGTGATAGTGCTCGGCGCGGGCCAACTGTTGCCGGATTTCGAGAAGCAGATCGCCGGCATGAAAGCCGGCGCAGCCAGGACGTTTGAATTGTGCTTCCCGGATGACTATCATGGCAAGGAAGTGGCGGGAAAAATCGCGAAATTCGAGGTCACGGTGACCCAGGTCGCGGCGCCCAGGCTGCCGGCGGTCGACGCTGAATTCGCGAAAAGTCTGGGAGTGGCCGACGGCGATCTTGCCACCATGCGCGCCGAGATCAAGGCCAACCTTGAGCGCGAGGTCAAGATTCGCCTCAGGAACCGCATCAAGGATCAGGCCATGCAGGCCCTGCTGGACGTGACCGGAATCGAGGTGCCGAAGTCGCTGGTGGAGCTCGAAATCCAGCGTCTGCAGAAGCTCGCGGCGAAAGATCTTACCGCACGCGGCATCCAGGTCAAGGATAATATACCGATGCCAGCCGACGTGTTCGAAAAGCAGGCCCGGCGGCGCGTCAATCTTGGCCTCATTTTTGCCGAGGTGGTTAAGGCGCATAATCTCCACGCAAAGCCCGAGCAGGTGCGGGCCGTGGTTGAGGAGCAGGCACAGAGCTACGAGCACCCGGAAGAGGTGGTAAAGTGGTTCTATCAGTCTCCCGAGCGGCTGCGCGATATCGAGTCGGCGGTGCTGGAAGACAACGTGGTGGCTTGGGCGCTTGGAGCCGCCAGGGTGGAGGGCAAGGCGATTGCTTTTGACGAACTGATGGGTAATCAATAATGACGCGCTACACCGAACCGCAGGGGCTCGGCCTGATCCCGATGGTCATCGAACAGAGCGGGCGCGGCGAGCGCGCCTATGACATCTACTCGCGCCTGCTGAAGGAGCGCGTGGTGTTCCTGGTCGGGCCGGTAGACGAGCTTTCGGCCAACGTGATCATTGCTCAGCTGCTGTTCCTGGAGTCGGAGAATCCCGACAAGGACATCTCCTTGTATATCAACTCGCCCGGCGGGTCGGTATCGGCGGGGCTAGCGATTTACGACACGATGCAGTTCGTCAAGCCCGATGTTTCAACGTTGTGCGTCGGCCATGCGGCGAGCATGGGGGCGCTGCTGCTGGCGGCGGGCGCCAAGGGCAAGCGCTTCTGCCTGCCCAACTCGCGGGTGATGATCCATCAGCCGATGGGTGGTTTCCAGGGCCAGGCCTCGGACGTCGAGATCCATGCCAAGGAAATTCTGTATCTGAAAGCGAAGCTTAACGAGATCCTGGCCAAGCACACGGGGCAGAAGATCGAGGCCATTGACAAAGACACCGACCGCGACAATTTCCTCTCGGCCGACCAGGCCGTGAACTACGGCCTGGTCGATCGGGTGCTGGTGAGCAGAAGTGAAACCGTGTCATGAATGTCCTAACGATATCGGCTAACTGAGGAAACCGGCATGTCAGACAAAGTCGGCGGCGAAAAACTGCTTTACTGCTCGTTCTGCGGCAAGAGCCAGCACGAGGTGCGCAAGCTTATCGCCGGACCGTCGGTTTTCATCTGCGATGAGTGCATTGAACTGTGCAACGACATCATCCGCGAGGAAACCCAGACCGAGCACGGGGGCAAAGGCGCCAAGTCCGACCTGCCGGTGCCGCACGAGATCCGCGCCATACTCGATCAGTACGTGATCGGGCAGGACATCGCGAAGAAGATTCTGTCGGTGGCGGTCTACAATCACTACAAGCGCTTGAAGACCATCAGCAAGAACGACGATGTCGAGCTCGCGAAGTCCAACATCCTGCTCATCGGGCCGACCGGTTCGGGTAAGACTCTCCTCGCGCAGACCCTGGCGCGGTTGCTCAATGTGCCGTTCGTGATGGCGGATGCGACCACGCTCACCGAGGCCGGTTACGTCGGCGAGGACGTCGAGAATATCATCCAGAAGCTGCTGCAGAAGTGCGACTACGACGTCGAGAAGGCGCAGCGCGGCATCGTCTACATCGACGAGATCGACAAGATTTCGCGCAAGTCCGACAACCCTTCGATCACGAGGGACGTGTCCGGCGAGGGCGTGCAGCAGGCGCTGCTGAAGCTCATCGAAGGCACCATCGCCTCGGTGCCGCCGCAAGGCGGGCGCAAGCATCCCAACCAGGAGTTCGTGCAGGTTGACACGACCAATATCCTTTTCGTCTGCGGCGGGGCATTCGACGGGCTCGAGAAGACCATCCGGGCGCGCTCGGAGAAAAGCGGCATCGGCTTCGGCGCCGAAGTGAGTAGCCGCGACAACCGCAGGGACATCACGAAGGTGCTGCGGGACGTGCAGCCCGAGGATCTGATCAAGTATGGCCTGATCCCGGAATTCGTGGGGCGGCTCCCGGTGGTGGCGACGCTGGAAGAGCTCGATGAAATCGCCCTGATCCAGATCCTGACGCAGCCCAAGAACGCGCTCCTGAAGCAGTACCAGAAAATGTTCGGCATGGAAGGTGTCGAGCTCGAGGTGCGCGAGCCGGCGTTGCGCGCGATCGCGAAGCGCGCGCTTGGGCGCAAGACCGGCGCGCGGGGACTCCGCTCGATCATCGAGCACACGCTGCTCAACACCATGTTCGACCTGCCGTCGATGGAAAATGTGGTCAAGGTCGTGGTGGACGAGGGCACGATCATGAGCGACGCGCCGCCGCTGCTGATCTATTCCGACCAGCCCAAGGTCGCCGGGTCCACGCTGTAGCTAGAGTCTACAGTGCCAAACGGCTCCGCACTCGGGTATCATCCAGGCGGAGCGCCTGTTCTGCTTGATATTGGAGAAGTTTCCCCAATATCAGCTTTGCGTGTTGTTTCTTTAGGGTAAATTATCATGACCATTGCAGAAGTCCAGAGTATCAATACCTTACAGCTGCCGCTGTTGCCGTTACGGGACGTGGTGGTGTTCCCGCACATGGTCATCCCGCTGTTTGTCGGCCGTCCCAAGTCGATCAAGGCGCTGGAAACCGCGATGGAGGCGGGCAAGAGTATCGTGCTTGCGGCGCAAAAATCGGCGGCCAAGGACGAGCCTGGTCCGGAAGATCTGTACATGATCGGCAGCATCGCCAACATCCTGCAGATGCTGAAGCTCCCCGATGGCACAGTGAAGGTGCTGGTCGAGGGCAACCAACGCGCCCGGATCAACGAGATCATGGATGCCAAGACGCACTACGCGGTCAATGTTACGCCGGTGCCAGCCGAGGTCACCACCGACCACGAGGTGGAGGCGATGCGGCGCACGATGATCCAGCAGTTCGATCAGTATGTGAAGCTCAACAAGAAGATTCCACCCGAGATCCTTACGTCCCTTGCCGGCATTGACGAGGCCGGGCGCCTCGGCGACACCATCGCCGCACACCTTCCCCTCAAGCTCGAGCAGAAGCAGGAAGTACTCGAGATGTTCGATGTCAAGCAGCGGCTCGATCATCTGTTGAAGCTGGTCGAGGGCGAGCTCGACATCCTGCAGGTCGAAAAGCGCATCCGCGGGCGCGTCAAGCGCCAGATGGAGAAAAGCCAGCGCGAGTACTATCTCAACGAGCAGGTGAAGGCGATCCAGAAAGAGCTCGGCGAGATGGAAGACGGCGCCGACATCGACGAAATCGAGAAGCGCATCAAGGTTGCGCGCATGCCCAAGGAAGCGCGCAAGAAAGCCGAGGCGGAACTCAAGAAGCTCAAGCTCATGTCACCGATGTCGGCGGAAGCAACGGTGGTGCGCAATTACATCGATGCTGTGGTGTCGCTGCCATGGAAGAAAAAGAGCAAGATCAGCACCGATCTTTCCGTTGCCGAGAAGGTGCTCAACGAGGACCATTACGGCCTCGAAAAGGTCAAGGAACGCATCGTCGAGTATCTCGCGGTCCAGCAGCGCGTGGACAAGCTGAAGGCCCCGATCCTGTGTCTGGTGGGTGCGCCGGGCGTTGGCAAAACCTCGCTCGGCCAGTCGATCGCGCGCGCGACCAACCGCAAATTCGTGCGCATGTCGCTGGGCGGCGTGCGGGACGAAGCCGAGATCCGCGGCCACCGCCGCACCTATATCGGCTCGATGCCGGGCAAGATCCTGCAGAACATGACCAAAGTCGGCGTGCGCAATCCGCTGTTCCTGTTCGACGAGGTCGACAAGATGGGCATGGACTTCCGCGGCGATCCGTCCTCAGCGCTGCTGGAAGTGCTCGATCCCGAGCAAAACCACACCTTCGTCGACCACTACATCGAGGTCGAGTACGACCTGTCTGACGTGATGTTCGTGGCGACGGCGAATACGCTCAATATTCCCCCGGCGCTCCTCGACCGGATGGAAGTGATCCGGCTCTCGGGCTACACCGAGGACGAGAAAGTCAACATCGGGCAGCGTCACCTGCTGCCCAAGATCATGAAGAACCACGGGCTCAAGCCCGAGGAGGTGGCGATATCGGAGAGCGCGGTGCGCGACATCATCCGCTATTACAGCCGTGAGGCCGGCGTGCGCAGCCTCGAGCGCGAATTGTCCAAGATCTGCCGCAAGGTCGTGAAGGAACTGGTGAGCGCGGGTGTGACGCGCAAAGTTTCCGTCAGTTCCCGCAAGCTCAACAAGTATCTCGGCGTGCGGCGTTACAGTTTTGGGATGGCCGAGAAAAAGAATCAGATCGGACAGGTGAACGGCCTGGCATGGACCGAAGTCGGCGGCGAGTTGCTGACGATCGAGGCGGCGATCATGGCCGGCAAGGGCAAGATGACCACTACCGGCAAGCTGGGCGAGGTCATGCAGGAATCGGTGCAGGCGGCGCTCTCCGTGGTGCGCAGCCGATCGCAGCGCTTGGGGATCCAGCCGGACTTCTACCAGAAGAACGATATCCACATCCACTTGCCCGAAGGCGCAACGCCCAAGGATGGTCCGAGTGCGGGTATCGGCATTTGCACCGCGATGGTGTCGGCCCTGACCGGGAATCCGGTGAAAGCCGATGTCGCGATGACGGGCGAAATTACGCTGCGCGGCGAAGTACTGCCGATCGGCGGCCTGAAGGAGAAGCTGCTGGCGGCGCACCGCGGCGGGATCAAGACCGTGCTGATCCCGGAAGAAAACGTGAAAGACCTGGCGGAAATTCCGGATAACGTCAAGAATCGTCTCGACATTCATCCGGTGAAGTGGATCGAGGAAGCCTTCGACTTGGCGCTGGAACGCAAGCCCGAACCGCTGCAGGAGCAGGAGGCGCTCGCGCCGCTGCCACAGGTCTCGGCAACGCCGGCGCCGGTGGCAATCAAGCATTGACGTCTCTTGTGGGCTTCGGCGCTGAAATTCAGCGCTGGCAAAGCCTCGAAAGATGCGGTAAACTGGGTTTCAAATCAGCAGTCCGGAAATCATTTTTTTGGGGTAGGTGTGCATCGCGCATCTACCCCAAAATACTTAAGTGCAGCGACCCGATCCTGGGCAGGTCGGATGCCGGGTTGAATGCGGACTGCGGCCGGGTGCTTAGCTCAGTTGGTAGAGCGTCGCCCTTACAAGGCGAATGTCGGGAGTTCGAACCTCTCAGCACCCACCAGGTGCAGGAACGATGAACGCGGAATGATGAACGCGGAACGAAGGGCGGCTGTTCTTGAATTTCGTTCATCGCTCATCGTTCATCATTCCGCATTGCTTTTTGGAGTGGTAGTTCAGTTGGTTAGAATACCGGCCTGTCACGCCGGGGGTCGCGGGTTCGAGTCCCGTCCACTCCGCCAAGAATCGAAAAAAGGCGAACCTCGTTCGCCTTTTTTCTTAGTGAACGGTGAGCGGTCAGGCTGGAAAACCAATTTATGAGATACTGCTTACCGCTTACTGCTTACCGCTGACCTACGCATGTACGAATTCATCCACAACCGCAAGGGCCTCATCCAGATCATTCTGGCGATCATCTTTCTGCCGTTCGCGTTTTTCGGCGTCGATTCGTATTTTCGCTCCAGCGACGCTGCGGTGGCGGTCGCGACGGTCGGCGGCTACCAGATTTCGCAGGGGGAGTTCAACCGCGCGCTGCGCGAACGCCAGGAGGCGATCCAGCGCATGACCGGCGGGCGCGCCGACCCGGCGCTGCTCGACAGCGCCGAGCTGCGCTTCAACGTGCTCGAGGCGCTGATCCGGGAGCGATTGCTGCTGCAACGCGCTGCCGGGATGGCGATCACCGACCGGCAGCTGCAGACCGTGATCGGCGAGCTGCCGCTGTTCCAGGACAATGGCAAGTTTTCGTTCCAGATCTATGAGCGGTTCCTCAAGTCCCAGGGCATGACGCCGGCGATGTTCGAGGACAAGCTCAGGCACGACCTGATTCTGCAGTACCTCGACGACGCTTATGGGAATACCGCTTTTGTTCCCCATACTGTTATCGAACGGCTGGCGCGGCTGTCCGAGCAGCAGCGTGAAGTGAGTCTGTTTACCATCGCGCCCGACAAGTTTGTATCGCAGGTCAAACTCGAGACGGACGCTGCGAAGAAGTACTACGACAGCCATCAGGATGAATTCCGGATACAGGAACAGGTTCGCGTGGAATACGTCGTGCTGACGGCGGAATCGTTGCTGGCGCAGATTCCGGTCGACCCGGCGGAGGTCAGGAAGTACTACGACGAGCATCGCGCACAGTACGAGATCAGGGAAGAGCGCCAGGCGAGCCACATCCTCATCGGCACCGACGCGACCGCCAGTGCGGAGGCGAAGCAGAAGGCGCGCGCCCAGGCCGAGGAGATTTACAAGCAGCTCAAGCAGAACCCCGATCGCTTTGCCGATCTTGCCAAGCAGTATTCCCAGGATCCGGGCTCGGCGGCCCGGGGTGGCGACCTCGGCTACTTCGGCCGCGGCACGATGCTCAAGGCGTTCGATGATGCCGTTTTCGGAATGAAGACGGGGGAGATCTCAGCGCCGGTCGAAACCCAGTACGGCTTTCACATCATCCGTCTGACCGGAATCAAAGGCGGGCAGAGCAGCCGTTTCGAAGAGGTGCGCGGTCAGATCGAAGCTGAACTCAAGAAGCAACGCGCGGGCAGAAAGTTTGCGGAGATCGCGGAAAACTTCAACAACATCGTGTTCGAGCAGGCGGAGAGCCTGAAACCCGCGGCCGAACTCGCGAAGGCAAACCCGCAGCAAAGCGGCTGGATCACGCGCGAGCGCGCCGACGCACCGCTGAACAACCCCAAGCTGCTGCAGGCGATATTTTCCGAAGATGTACTGAAGAACAAGCGCAACACCGAGGCGGTCGAGGTCGCGCCGGGGGTGCTGGCCGCGGCGCGCGTGATCGAGCGCAAGCCGGCAACCGTGCAGCCGTTCGATGAGGTGAGCGCGGCCATCGTCAAGAAGATTACGTTGCAGCAGGCCGGCCAGCTGGCGGCTCAGGACGGGCGCGCGCACCTGGAGAGGCTCAAGCAGGACAAGGACGCGCAGGTCACCTGGGGTCCGGCGCAGTTTGTGGGCCGGGCGGATGCGAAAGGTCTGAGCGAACCGGTGCTGAAGCAGGCGTTCCGCGCCGATGCTGCCAAGCTGCCCGCTTATGCCGGTGTCGATAGCCCGCGCGGCGGCTTCACCCTGATCCGGATTACGCGCGTCGTGGACCCGGAGAAAATCGCGCCCGACCGGCAGAAGGCGCTCAGCGAAGGGCTGCGCCAGATGCTGGGGCAGGAAGAGATGCTCGCGTACATCGCCAGCCTCAAGCAGAAGGCGGACGTCAAGGTGAGCAAGGAACTGCTTCAGAAGAAGTGATAAGGGTCAAGGGTCAAGGAGAGAGACGTAAACGCTGTTAAAGGAACTGAACTCCGGACCAGACCTCAAACCCTGAATCCTGAATCCTGAATCCTGAATCCTGAATCCTGAATCCTGAATCCTGCTTTTGAGCCATTCTTCCCGACGCGGGCTATCCATAGCCAATCTTCATTCCTGGTTTCCGTTCCTCCTATCGTTGCTCCCCACCGTGGTGTTAAAACCGCAGTCTACGTAGGTGATCTCGCCGGTGATGCCGCTGGCGAGGTCGCTCATCAAAAACGCTGCGACGTTGCCGACTTCCTCGATGGTTACGTTACGCCGCAGCGGAGAATTCTCCTCAGCGAATTTCAGCTTCTTGCTGAAGTCGCTGATGCCGGCGGCGGCCAGCGTTTTGATCGGGCCCGCTGAGATGCCGTTGACGCGAATGCCGCCGGGCCCGAGGTTCCTCGCAAGATAGAGCACGCACGCCTCCAGGCTCGCCTTGGCGAGCCCCATCACGTTGTAATTCGGCACCGCGCGCGCCGCACCGAGGTAAGTGAGCGTGAGGAGCGCTGCGCGCCGGCCCTCCATCAGCGGCAGCCCTGCCTTGGCTAGCGCGGCGAAGCTGTAGGAGCTGACATCGTGCGCGATACGGAATGCCTCGCGAGTGAGCCCATCGAGCAGTTCCCCCTTGAGGGACTCGCGCGGAGCGAACGCGATCGAGTGCACGATGCCGTCGAGCCCGTCCCACCCTCTTGCGAGTTGCTCGAAAAGCGCGCTAATTTCGTCGTCGTTCGAGACATCGCAACGCAGCATCGGCGCCTTGCCAAACTCCTGCGTAAGCTGCGCTACGCGATCGCGAATGTCGTCGCTCTGGTAAGTAAAAGCAAGCGTTGCGCCCTCGCGGCTCATTGCCCTGGCGATGCCGTAGGCGATCGAGCGATTGGAGAGCAGTCCGGTGATCAGGATCTTCTTGTCTTGCAGAAAGCCCATAACAGTTCCTTGTTCTTCTTGCACGGAAGAGGCTCCACCCCGTGCCGCGGAGCACGCCGGTGAATTATAGCTCAGCAACTCGGTGCTTATATTTAAAAGCGTAAACAGCGACCAGTGATCAGTGAACGGTGATCGGCGCACAGATACAACCGTTCCGTCAGGCGGGTCTACTTCGCTCACCAATTGCCGCTTTTAAGCTACACTTGGCGGGCGATGATGTGCTCATTTCGTCCCTGCCTGCTGCTGTGCCTCGTGCTGTTCGGCGGATGTGACGGTTCACCGTGGAATAACCCTTATCCGGCATCGCAAGCGGGTGCCAATATCTTCTACTCGTCGTTCCCCGAGCGCCCCAAGCACCTCGATCCGGTGCAGTCGTATAGCGAGAACGAATACACGTTCATCGCGCAGATTTACCAGCCGCCCCTCCAATACCACTACTTCAAGCGCCCCTACGAGCTGATTCCGTTTGGCGCAGCCGAACTGCCGCGCCCGGCGTTTTTCGATGCCCAGGGCCGTCAGTTGTCCGACAACGCTGACGCCAAAGACATTGCGTTCAGCGAGTACGCGATCCGCATCCGGCCGGGCGTGTTTTATCAGCCGCATCCCGCGCTCGCCACCGACGAGAAGGGGACGCTCCGTTATCACAATCTCAGGCCCGGCGACCTCGATGGCATTTACGCGCTCGGCGACTTCAGGCGGCAGGGCACGCGCGAACTCGTGGCCGCCGATTACGTACATCAAATCAAGCGGCTTGCGCATCCGCGCCTGCATTCGCCGATCCTGGGGCTGATGAGCGAGTATATCGTTGGCCTCAAGGAACTGGCGGCGGCGCTTGCCAAGGCCGACAAGGCGCTGCCGGCAATCGGCTTCCTCGATCTCACCCAGTTCGGACTTGAAGGCGCGCAGACGGTCGACCGCTATACCTATCGCATCAAGGTGCGGGGCAAGTATCCGCAGTTTCTGTACTGGCTCGCGATGCCGTTTTTCGCACCCGTCCCGCCGGAGGCCGACCGCTTCTTCGCCCAGCCCGGAATGGCGGAGAAGAACATCACGCTCGACTGGTTCCCGATCGGCACCGGTCCCTACATGCTGACGGTCAATAATCCCAACCGCCAGATGGTGCTCGAGCGCAATCCCAACTACAAGGGCGAGGTCTATCCGGACGAAGGCGAACCGGGTGATGCGGAGGCGGGGCTGCTGAAAGACGCCGGCAAGCCGCTGCCGTTCATCGACAAGGTGGTATTCAGCCTGGAGAAGGAGCAGATCCCGTACTGGAACAAGTTCCTGCAAGGCTATTACGATGCCTCGGGAATCGCCTCGGATACCTTCGATCAAGCGGTTCAGTTCACCGGCCAGGGCGATGTCACGCTGACAGAAGACATGGAGGCGCGCGGCATCAGGCTGCAAACCTCGGTCGCCACCAGCGTGTTCTATCTTGGTTTCAATATGCTGGACCCGGTGGTGGGCGGAAATTCGGAACGGGCACGCAAGCTCCGTCACGCGATTTCGATCGCCGTCGATCAGGAGGAATTCATCTCGATTTTCCGCAACGGCCGGGGCATCCCGGCGCAGGGACCCATCCCGCCCGGCATTTTCGGCTACCGCGACGGCAAGGAGGGCATCAATCCCTACAGCTACGACTGGGTCGACGGCACGCCGCGGCGGAAATCGATCGACCATGCCAAGAAGCTGCTGGCGGAAGCGGGCTATCCCGATGGACGCGGCGAAAAATCAGGTCAGCCGCTGCTGGTCAATCTCGACACCACCTCGGCCGGCGCCGACAGCAAGTCCCGGCTCGACTGGTACGTGAAGCAGTTCGAGAAACTCGGCGTGCAGCTCGCGGTGCGCGCGACCGACTACAATCGCTTCCAGGACAAGGTGCGCAAAGGCAACGTCCAGCTTTATTTCCTCGGCTGGAACGCCGACTATCCCGACCCGGAGAACTTCCTGTTCCTGCTGCATGGCGCGCAGGGCAAGGTGAAAGTCGGCGGCGAAAACGCTTCCAACTACGCCAATCCCGAGTTCGATCGATTGTTCGAACGCATGAAGCACATGTACAACGGACCCGAGCGCCAGGCGATCATCGACCGCATGGTTGACATCGCGCGTCATGATGCGCCGTGGGTCTGGAGCCTTTTCCCCAAGGACTACACGCTGCACCACGCCTGGGTCTACAACAGCAAGCCCAACCAGATGGCGAACAACGGGCTCAAGTACCGGCGCATCGATCCGCAGCTCCGGGAAAAACTGCGCCGCCAATGGAATCAGCCGATGGCATGGCCCGTGGTGGTGATCCTGCTCGCGTTCGCGCTGAGCGTGGTGCCGGCCATCCTCACGTTCCGGCGCCGCGAGCGCGCCACCGCGAAGCCGGTGACTGATGAGGCGTGACTGAATAATTTGATATGGGCGCGTACATCATCCGGCGGCTGCTCTACGCAATCCCGATCCTGATCGGGGTCAACGTCATCACTTTCGCGCTGTTTTTTGTTGTCAATTCGCCCGAGGACATGGCGCGCGTGCACCTCGGTGTAAAACGCGTCACGCCGGAGGCGATCGCGAAATGGAAGCAGGAACGCGGCTACGACAAGCCGCTTCTTTACAACGACAGCGCCGCCGGCGCGACGCGGCTCACCGACACCATCTTCTTTGAAAAGTCGGTCAAGCTCTTCGTTTTCGACTTCGGCCGCTCCGATCAGGGGCGGGACATCGGATACGACATCAGAACGCGCACGTGGCCCAGCCTCGCGATTGCGCTCCCGGTATTCCTGGCCGGGCTTGCGGCATACATCACGCTTGCGCTGCTGATGGCGTTTTTCCGGGCCACTTATGTCGACTTCTGGGGCGTGGTGCTGTGCGTGGCGATGATGTCGATTTCCGGACTCTTCTACATCATCGGCGGCCAGTACCTGGTCGGCAAGCTGTGGAACCTGGTTCCGATTTCCGGCTACGACGGCGGCGTCGATGCCGTCAAGTTTCTCGTTCTTCCGGTCCTGATTGGCGTCGTGAGCGGCATCGGATCGAATGCGCGGTGGTACCGCACCATATTCTTGGAGGAAATCAACAGGGATTATGTGCGGACGGCACGCGCCAAGGGCTTGTCGGAACTGCGCGTGCTGTTCCGCCACGTACTGCAGAATGCCATGATCCCGATCCTCACCGGCGTGGTGGTGGTGATTCCGCTCCTGTTCATGGGCAGTCTCATCACGGAGGCCTTCTTCGGCATTCCCGGCCTGGGCAGCTATACGATCGACGCCATCAACTCCCAGGATTTCGCGGTGGTGCGCGCGATGGTGTTCCTGGGATCCGTGCTCTACATCGCCGGGCTCATCATGACGGACATCTCGTACACGCTGGTCGATCCGCGGGTCAGGCTGGAGTGAGCGGTGCTCGGTGATCACATGCCTTTTAAGCTTGCCATCCTATCGACCGATGTGCTGGTTTGGCTGCTGGTCGCGGTGTTTGTGTTGTATGCGTGGTACATTCGGCGGCGCGAGCATCTGCTCGTGCCGTGGCGCCGCGTGGCGCGCAGCGCCAGCGGCATGGCGGCGCTGACGGTATTGGTTTTCTTTATTGTCATTGGTCTTCTTGATTCGCTGCACTATCGCCCCGCCCTTCCGGACAAGGGGGACAAACGCGTCTATGCGGTCGAGGTGCTGAGCGTGTTCGACCGCCTGGCCGAACCATTGAGGACGCGCAAGGACAAAACCTATTCAGCGCCGCTTGCCACCCATCTTTATGCCAAGGAGATCATTGAACTTCCCGACGGCAGGCCGGCACGCGATTATCCGCGCCTCAAGAACGGCGGCGCCCATCTTAAAGACCCGCACGCGGACTGGGCGGCGGACGTCGCGCAGCGCGCGCTCTACGGTATTGCCGCGGCGGCGATCGCCTGGTGCGTGCTGACGACCCTCTTGTGCGCGCTGCTTGCCAAGCGCCGCGCCGGCGATATGGATCATGCCTGGCGCGCGGTGTGGCGCGGCGAGACCGAGATGCCGTGGCGCGTCGTGCTGCTGACGCTCGCGCTGGTGCTGCTCATCGCCGGGCCGCTCGTCGCGCTCAGCGCCAAGTATCACGTGTTTGGCACCGACAAGGTCGGACAGGATGTTTTCTATCAAGCATTGAAAAGCATCCGCACCGGGCTGATGATCGGCACGCTCACCACCTTGGTGATGCTGCCGTTCGCGCTGCTGCTCGGCATCATGGCGGGCTATTTTCGCGGCTGGGTGGACGACGTGATCCAGTACATCTACACAACGCTGTCCTCGATTCCGGGCGTTCTGTTGATCGCTGCCGCGGTGCTCATGATGCAGGTCTATATCGAAACGCATCCCGAGCGGTTCGACACCACGATCGAGCGGGCCGATTTCCGATTGCTTTGGCTTTGCCTGATTCTCGGCGTGATGAGCTGGACGGGGCTGTGCCGCCTGTTGCGCGGCGAAGCGCTGAAGCTGCGCGAACTGGAATATATCGAGGCGGCGCATGCCTTCGGCGTCTCGCATTGGCGCATCATGACGCGCCATATCCTGCCCAACGTCATGCACATCGTGCTGATCGCGATAGTCATGGATTTCAGCGGCCTGGTGCTGGCGGAGGCGGTGCTGTCCTATGTCGGCGTCGGTGTCGACCCGTCGATGAACAGCTTCGGCACCATGATCAACAACGCTCGTCTGGAAATGGCGCGCGAACCGATAGTGTGGTGGTCGCTTGCCGCCGCCTTCTGCCTGATGCTGGTGCTGGTGCTGTCCGCCAACCTGCTCGCCGACGCGGTGCGCGACGCATTCGATCCGCGCATCAGGAGTCGGGCGCTCTCGCCGGAGCAGCTCGCTAGACGCCTGGCGGCGGCTCGTCCCCGGCCCGCGCCGGGGCGCATTTAGCAGTGCGCTGATGGACAGAGTTAACGGAATCAAGAAGATTCATGCCCTTTGATCCTGTAAATCCGGTCTATTTTGTTGTGTGCTTTGTGGCTTTGGAGTCCCGATTTTCTATCGGCGTTTATCCGCGTACCCCTCAAGGGGGTATTGAAAAGAATTTATCTGCGGTTCGTTGACTTGATGAACAACAATTGTCCATTGCTCAGGATCGAAAACCTGCGCACCTGGATCGACACCGGCGAGACGGTGGTGCGCGCGGTCGACGGCGTGTCGCTCGCGGTCGAGCGCGGCGAAACCTTCGCCCTGCTCGGCGAATCGGGCTGTGGCAAGTCGGTCACCGCGCTTTCGGTGATGCGGTTGTTGCCGGACGCCGGACAGATCGTTGGCGGCACGGTCGAACTCGACGGCGAGAACCTGCTCGCGCTGCCGGAAATCGCGATGCGCGACGTGCGCGGGGCCCGCATCGCGATGATCTTCCAGGAGCCGATGCTCTCCCTCAATCCGGTGATGACCGCCGGCGAGCAGATCGCGGAAACGCTCAGGCGCCACACCGATCTCGAAGGGGCGGACATCGAGCGCCGCGTGCTTGAGCTGCTCGACGCGGTGCGCATCCCCGATGCCGCACGGCGCCGCCACGAGTACCCGTTTCAGTTCTCGGGGGGCATGAAGCAGCGGGTGATGATCGCGATGGCGCTCGCCTGCAATCCGGAACTCCTGATCGCGGACGAGCCGACGACCGCGCTTGACGTGACAATCCAGGCGCAAGTGCTCGACATACTGCGCGAGCTGCAGAGCCGACGCCGGATGTCGGTCCTGCTGATCACTCATGATCTCGCAGTGGTGGCCGAGATGGCGCACCGCGTGGCGGTGATGTATGCGGGTGAAGTCGTCGAGACCGCTGACCGGGAAACCTTCTTCTCGCGCCCGGCGCACCCCTATTCGCGCAAGTTGTTCGACTCGCTGCCGGCCAGGACCAAGCGCGGCGGCGCGCTGGCGGTGATCCGCGGGACGGTACCGCCGCTTACGCGTGATTTCGTGGGTTGCCGTTTCGCGGAGCGCTGCGACCATGCGTGGGATCTGTGCCGGCAAGCGACGCCGGACTGGCACGATCTTGGCGGGGGGCAGGGGGTGAGGTGCCATTTGTTCGCCAAAGACGAACAAATGGGAGAAGGGATAGGCGAGAGGCGAGAGGCGAAAAAGCTTGACGTGCAAAGCATCGCGGCAAGTGGGGTTTCACACCTCTCTCCTCTCTCTTCTCTCCTCTCGGTCAAAGACCTGAAGGTTCATTTTCCCATCCACAAAGGCGTATTCAAGCACATCGTCGGCCGTGTGAAGGCGGTCGACGGCGTGTCGCTCACGATCCAGAGCGGCAAGACGCTGGGATTGGTCGGCGAATCGGGCTGCGGCAAGACCACGGTCGGCAAGAGCGTACTGCGGCTCATCGAGCCGACGGCGGGGCAGGTGATGCTCGGCGGCGAAGATGTCCTGCGGCTGGGGCGCGCGCAGTTGCGCACCCGGCGCCGGCACGCACAGATCATCTTCCAGGATCCGTATTCGTCGTTGAATCCGCGTATGCGCGTCATGGAGACGATCGAAGAAGGCATGGCGGCGCTGGGACTGGGAGCAAGCCGGGACGAGCGTCAGGCACGCATCGATCATCTCCTCACCGAAGTGGGGCTCGCGCCCGAGACCAAGTACCGCTATCCGCACGAGTTCTCCGGCGGACAGCGCCAGCGCGTCGCTATCGCCCGGGCGCTCGCGGTCGAGCCGCAGCTTATCGTGTGCGACGAGCCCACCAGCGCCCTCGACGTTTCGGTGCAGGCACAGATCCTGAACCTGCTCAAGCAACTGCAGTCGAAAAAGGGCCTCGCCTATCTGTTTATCTCGCACAACATTGCGGTGATCGAGTTTCTCGCCCACGAGGTGGCGGTAATGTATCTCGGGCGCATTGTCGAGCGCGGAACCGTGGAAGAAGTGCTCGACGGCCCCAAGCACCCTTACACGCGCGCGCTGCTTTCGGCAGTACCGGTGATCGACCGCATAACGGAGCGAGAGGTGATCCGGCTTCAGGGCGATCTGCCGTCGCCTGTCAACCCGCCGGCGGGCTGCCACTTTCATCCGCGCTGCCCGGCAGCGTTACCGCAATGCCGGCAGGCGTATCCCAAAAGAACCGACTTCAGCGCGACGCATTCGACGCACTGCCACCTATACCCGGTGACTCAGAAGCAGTGATGAGTGACGAGTGACGAGTGATGAGTGATGAGTGAGAACCGGATACGTTAGGTTCTGCCAGTCACCAGTCACCGATCACCAGCGAAAGCTATTGAGTCCTGATGGGACGGTCTGCGAGGCTGATCTGTTTGCGAGCGGTGGGCTTGACGCGCAGGGTCGTCTTGATCCGCTTGGCCGGCGCGCGCGCGGTCTTTCCCGGCTTCCTGATGGTCACGTGGCGTTGCGCCGTCTTCTGCACGACAGCGTTGCGGCGCGAAGCCGGCACGTAGCGTGTTTTCTTGGTCCGCGCCACGGCGAGCGGCGTTGCCGGCAGGTTGGCCAGGTTCGGTTCGACACCCGCTTTCACCGGCACCAGCAACGGCTGGCCGGTGGTGAGTTTCTTGCGTCCGGAAATGCCGTTGATCTGTTTCAATTCGAAGAGCGAAATGCCGTGCTTGGCCGCGATTTTTTCCGGACGTTCCCCGGGCTTCACTCTATAGGCCTGCCACGACACCAGGGGCTGGACGTGTCTTTCAAGATTGGCGAGGAAGGTTGCGACCTTGTGCTTGGGCAGCACGATGGTTTCGGCGCTGTTGGCATTGATCACCGGCTTGTTGTGCGCAGGGTTCAGAAAGCGGAATTCCTCGACCGGGATCTCGGCGAACTTGGCGGCGAGTTCAACGTCGATGTGGCGCTTGGCCGTGACGGTGGCGAAATAGGATTCGTTGGGGATGTCGGCGAGTTGCAGGCCGAAGCGTGCGGGATCGGCGATGATGTTCTTGACCGCCTGCAGCTTGGGCAGGTAATTGCGGGTCTCGGCCGGCATGGTGAGGCTTTCGTAGTTGGTCGGCAGCCCCTTGGCCTGGTTCCTGGCGATGGCGCGGCTCACGGCGCCTTCACCCCAATTATAGGAGGCGAGCGCGAGCTCCCAGCTGCCGAACATGCCGTGGAGCTTCTCCAGATAATCGAGCGCGGCATTGGTGGCGGCAACGATATCGCGGCGACCGTCATACCACCAGTTCTGGTTCAGCCCGTAGAGCTTGCCGGTGGAGGGGATGAACTGCCACATCCCGGAAGCGTGGGCGCGCGAATACGCCTGCGGATTGTAGGCCGACTCGATCATCGGCAGCAGTGCGACCTCGGCGGGCATGTTGCGCCGTTCGACTTCCTCGATGACGTGAAACAGGACGCGGCTGCTGCGCTCGACCATGCGCGCGACGTAATCGGGTCGGCTCGAGTACCACGTTTCCCAATCGCGCACCAGCGGGTTGTTGAGGTCAGCCATGCGGAAGCCGCCACGGATACGCTGCCACAGATTGTCAGGCGGGACCTTTGCTTCCTTGGGAGCGGCCGGCGGTTCGGCGGACGGGACAGGTTGCGCGGTTGCAGGGTCGGGCGGAAGGGCGGCGGCCGGCTCAAGCCCAACCGGCTGTGCGGGAACAGCCTCCCCTGCGGTGACGGCGTCCCCGCCGGCAGGCAACTGCGCGCATCCCGCCGCCAGCATAACGGTTACCAACAGGACCACTGTCCTCGGGGGCATTGGCGTGTGGTTAGCCATCAGGGTCAAAGTTGCTGCATGTTAACCGCGGCCTGCGGCGGGCGTCAAGCCGATTTTGCTTAAAAATCAGGATAATCTGGCCCCGATTCACAGTAGTTTGAGAAGTTTTCCTCCGTCTTGGCCGGTAAACCAGTGATCCGTGAGTCACGATCCGTGATCAGACATGCACTGTCGCGCAAACGGTTTTGTCCGCTTACCGCTCACCGTTCACCGCTTCTAGAAGTTATTCTTCCACTCCCGGATCGCCGCCAGCACGCTGACGGGGTCAGTGAGCGGCTTGCCGGCATACTTGCTGGCCGCGGCAATGACGTCGGGTTCGCGGCAGCGCAGGAAGGGATTGGTTGCCTTCTCCTGGGCCATGGTCGAAGGGAGCGTGGGCTGGTCCTGGTCGCGAAGCTGCCGGGCACGTGTTTCCACTTGGCGCAACGCCCGGTTGTTGGGATCGACGGCCTTGGCAAAACGGATGTTGGAAAGCGTGTACTCGTGACCGCAGTAGACGCGGGTCGCATCCGGCACCCGGATCAGCTTCGTGAGGGAATCGTGCATCTGCTGCGGCGTGCCTTCGAAGAGGCGTCCGCAGCCGACGGCAAACAGCGTATCTCCGCAGAAGAGCATGCCTGCGCCGTGGAATGCGATATGCGTGCGGGTGTGTCCCGGAATTTCCATTACTTCGAATTCCAGCCCGAAGTGCGGCAAGGTCATGCGCTCACCGTCGGCGAGGCGGTGCGTGACTTCGGTGATGCGCGGATCATGCGGGCCGAATACCGGTACCTTGCAGTGCTTGAGCAGCTCGCTGTTGCCGCCGACGTGATCGGCGTGATGGTGGGTGTTGAGGATCGCGACCAGTCTCAGCTTTTCGCGCTTCAAGTAATCGAGCACCGGACGCGCATCTCCGGGGTCTGCGACTGCGGCGCATCCGGCGTCGCGGATGGTCCAGATGTAGTTGTCGGTGAATGCCCGCAGCGGGACGACTTCGAATGCGCTCATGTGACAGGGGTGGCTCGTGGTTAGTGAGAATCGAAGACGGTCACCAGTCATACAGTAGCACTGGATCCTTGATCCTGAATCCTTGATCCTGCCTTATATTGTTGTATGTTTCTACCGCCGATTATAAACTCGCTCCATGTCCACGCAACAGCACTCATCCACTGCCTCCGAGTGGTTCGCCACCCCGCTCGGGCAGTATGCACTCGCCCGCGAGCAGGAGTATTTCGACCGCGCGGTGGCCGACGTCTTCGGCTATAACGCGCTTCAGCTCGGCATGGTCGAGCACGATCTGCTTGGCGCGAGCCGCATCCCGCTTCGGTTACGCATCGACATCTCGGGCGCGGTTCAGATCAGGGCCGATTTCCGCGACCTTCCGATCGCCAGCAACAGCGCCGATCTGGTGTTGCTGCCGCATGTCCTCGAGTTCAGCGAACACCCGCACCAGATTCTGCGGGAGGTGGCGCGCGTTCTGCTGCCCGAGGCGCACGTGGTGATCGCGTGCTTCAACCCGTGGAGCCTGTGGGGATTCCGGCGCATTTTCAACTCCGGCGCCCATTACCCCTGGCGCGGACGCTTCATCAACCTGCCGCGGCTCAAGGACTGGCTGGCGCTGCTCGGTTTTGAGATCGTCGCCGGGCAGATGGGCTGCTACGCGCCGCCGTGTACCCAGCAGAAGTGGCTCGACCGCTTCAGGTTCATGGAAAAAGCCGGCGATCGCTGGTGGCCGATGGCCGGCGGCGTCTATTATCTGCAGGCGGTGAAGCGGGTGCGCGGCATGCGCCTCATCATGCCCAAATGGAGCGACCGGTTTGCGCCCAAGAAGAACCTGGCCGCGGTTCCCAAGAAGGTGAGCAAACCCCAGGAACCGGTAACCGCCCGCGAGACGGTCAAGCAGTGAAGGGTGAACGGTGAACAGTAGATCGAATCCTTCCCATCACCAGTCACGCCTTTCAAGTATGAAGAAAGTGGTCGACATTTACACTGACGGTGCGTGCAAGGGTAATCCCGGCATCGGCGGCTGGGGAGCGTTGCTTCAATACGATGGCAAAACGCGCGAGCTCTATGGCGGCGATGCGCGCACCACCAACAACCGCATGGAATTGACCGCCGTGATCCGCGCGCTCGAAGCCCTGAAGCGTCGTTGCCGCGTGCGGCTGCATACCGACTCGCAGTACGTGCAGCTGGGCATCACGACCTGGATACACGACTGGAAGAAGCGCGGTTGGCGCACGGCCGACAAGAAGCCGGTGAAGAACGCCGACCTGTGGCGCGAGCTCGACGCGCTTGCCGGCGAGCATGATATAGAATGGATCTGGGTGCGCGGCCACTCCGGTCACGACGGCAATGAAAGAGCGGATGAACTCGCGAACCGCGGCGTTGCCGCGGTTCTGGGAGAGGAGTAAGGAGAGAGGAGAGAGGCGTAACAGCAAGTCAGAACAGCGGTTCTACTCCTCTCTCCTTTCGCCTATCGTCTATCGGGCTTCACAATGCGTCAAATCATTCTCGACACGGAGACCACCGGCCTCGACCCGGCGCTGGGCCACCGCATCATTGAGATCGCCGGAGTCGAGCTTGTGAATCGCCGCCTCACCGGCAACCATTTCCACCGTTATGTGAACCCCGAGCGCGAGAGCGAGGAGGGCGCGCTGCAGGTGCACGGGCTGACCAGCGAGTTCCTGCGCGACAAGCTCAGGTTCCGGGAACTCGTCGAAGAGTTTCTGGAATACGTCGCCGGCGCCGAACTCATCATCCACAATGCCCCGTTCGACATCGCTTTCCTTAATCATGAGCTCGGCCTGCTCCACAAGAAGCCCATCGGCGACTACTGTCCGGGCGTCATCGATACGTTGCGCATGGCCAGGGACTTGTATCCGGGCAAGAAGAACAACCTCGATGCGCTGTGCGAGCGCTATCAGATCGATAATTCGGCGCGCACCCTGCACGGCGCGCTGCTCGATGCGCATCTGCTGGCGGAAGTGTATCTCGCCATGACCCGGGGCCAGGAAAGCCTGGTCATGGAAGTCGAACAGGCACCGGTCACGGCTGCCGCCGTTCCCGATGCTTCGAACGCGAAACTCGATCTCATCGTGATTCTTGCCAGCGACGAGGAACTCGCGGCCCACGACAAGCTGCTGGCCGATATCGACAAGGCCAGCGGTGGCGCGTGTCTGTGGAAAGACACGTAGGTCAGGTTGCCGCGGTGGCGGCTACCTGACGAAAACGGATGTCGGGGAACGCGGCGCGTACCCCGGCCTACGTCTTATGACGAATCGCGACCCATTATGCACGAACCACGATCCACGAGTAAGGAACTAATTTCCGCTCACCACTCACGAGTCGCCGGGCACCGTGTGCCGCTCACCCTTCACGCAGTCTCCTGGACCGGAACAGCCATCAAGGCGAGCAGCTGCTCAAACGACTGTGCGAACAGCTTGACGCCTTCAGCCTGAAGCGTTTCCCCGACCTGTCGCATGTCGATGCCAAGGCGGGCGAGGGATTCAAAATGCTGCCGTGCGGCATCGACCTCCTGCTCCAGCGTCAAACCTGCCCGCCCGTGGTCGCGGAAGGCCGCGAGGGTGGCGTCGGGCAGCGTGTTGATGGTTTCGGCGCCGATCAGCGGCTCCACATACATCACGTCGCTGTAGGCGGGGTTCTTGGTCCCGGTGCTCGCCCATAGCGGGTATTGCGGTCGCGCGCCGCGCTCGGCCAACAATGAAAACCCCGCACTCCTGAAAATCGCCTTGTATTCCTGGTAAGCGAGCTTGGCGAGCGCCACCCCCGACTTGCCGCGCAGGATGAGCGCTTCCCCCCCGATCGCTTCGAGTTTTTTGTCCACCAGCGTGTCGACCCGGCTCAGGAACAGGCTCGCAACCGATTTCACCCGGCGCGCGTCGCCACCGCCTTGGGTCCGGCGCTCGAGGCCGCGGATATAGGCTTGGGCCACCTCACGCACATGCTCGAGCGAGAACATCAGCGTGACGTTGACCGAGCAACCTTGACCGATCAATTCCTCGATTGCGATGAGTCCGGATGGCGTGCCGGGCACCTTGATCAACAAATTGTCGCGGTTCACTGCGGCACGCAGACGTTGCGCCGCGGTAACGGTTTTCCCCGAATCGTGGGCAAGCGCCGGCGACACTTCCAGGCTCACGTAACCGTCGTTGCCCCCGCTGTTGTCGTGGAGCGGACGCATCAAGTCGCATGCCGCCTGGATGTCGGGGACGGCGAGCTGCTCATAGCGGTCCTCGGGGGGAAGCCTGAAATCGCCTTTGAGACGGGCGAGATCCTCGCGGTAATAGGGACTTTCGCTGATCGCCTTGAAGAAGATCGTCGGATTGGAGGTGACGCCCGCCACGCCGTCGTCTTCCATCAATCGCTTCAGCGCCCCTTCCCGAAGCAGCGTGCGCGACAGGTTATCGAGCCAGACGCGCTGACCCTGAGCGCGGAGTTGCAGCAAAGGATTCATACTGTTTTCCCGGCCGATATCGACAAGCCGACAATATCAGCATCGAAATGCGTTTACAACGTTGTTCCCGCGGCGAGCCGTGCGGCGACCGTGTCGATCAGTGTTTCTGGGTGAGCGCGGCGATCACACGCTGCCTTTTTTCCTCGACCTCCTTGGCAAAGCCGGGATATTTCTGCTCGACGAAGCCGGTGGCGAGCCCGAGCTTGAGCAGCGCCACGGCGAACGTTGCCGATAGGTCGTCCAGATCAGGGCTGACCTTGGCGAGCTGGATCGCCTCGATCGTTTCGTCGAACAACTGCTGCATCGCCTCGTGCAATTCGTCGTCAAACAGTTTTGACATATCAGATTTCAACCATGAAATGGTGATTCTAGCGCGTTTGGCGTCAGCGGCGCTCGAGCGCTTCTGGATTGACCACGTTGACCGGCTCGCCCGCGGCAAACGCGATCACCTGCGCAAAGGCTTCACCGAAATAAAGCTCGTAGGTGTCCCGCTCTATCCACGCGCTGTGCGGCGTGCACAGCGCATTGTCGAGCTTGAGCAGCGGGTGTTCGCCGCCCAGCACCGGCTCGTTCTCGTAGACATCGACTGCGGCAAATCCTGGGCGGCCATGCCCGAGCGCTTCGACCAGCGCGTTTGACGCGATCAGTTCGGCGCGCGCGGTGTTCACGATGAGCGCGGTCGGCTTCATACGGGCGAGATCCTGCGCCGTGACGATGCCACGCGTTTCCGTCGACAAGCGCACGCACAGGCTCAGCACATCGGATTGCTCGAACAGTTCTGCTTGGCCCGATGCGATCCCGTAACCCGCCTTGCGGGCAGCGGCGAGCGAGGCTTCGCGGCCCCAAACCAGAATCCGCATGCCGAAACTTGCACCGGTCGCGGCAACCAGGCTGCCGATCTTGCCCAAACCGAAGATGCCGAGCGTGCGGTCGCGCAGCCCGAGGCTGAACGAACCGCGCCAGTCCCCGCGTCTCATCAGCGCGATCTCCTCCGGAATACGGCGCAGCGCCGCGAGAATCAGCGTCCAGGTGTGCTCGGCGACGGTGTAGGGCGAAGCATGGCTGCCTGCGGTCACCGCGATACCGCGCTCGGTGCATGCGGCGACGTCGATATGGCGCACGCTGCGCCCGGTCTGGCTGATGTGCCTGAGCTGTGGGAGCTTCTCGATCACCGCGCGCGTGAAGCGGGTGCGTTCGCGGATCGGCACGATCACTTCGGCATCGCGCAGATTGGCGATAAGTGTATCGAATGCGGGGGCGGTATCGCGGAAGACGCGGACCTCGTGTCCTGAGAGCGTCGTGAAACAATCGAGAGTCGGAACCAGTCCGTGATAGTCGTCGGGGATGGTGATGATCATGCTGGCGTGAGTTTAGCAGATGCTGCATGAGAGCCGGTGAATTGCGAGCGGTAAGACGTGATTGGCCACCAGTTCTCCCGAGAACACGCGTCTGTGTCAAAATCGCGCTTTACAAATCGCAACAATTGAAAACGGGGGAACGGTATGGAACTGGGATTGCGCGGCAAAGTGGCGGCAGTGACGGGCGGCAGCGAAGGCATCGGGCGCGCGACGGTGCTGCGCCTGGTTCAGGAGGGCGTCAAAGTCGCGCTGTGCGCGCGGCGTCCCGAAGTGCTGAACGCTTTTGCCGGCGAGCTCAAGAAAAGCGGCGGCGACGTGCTGGCGGTGGTGGCGGATGCCGCCACGGCCGGTGAGGCGGAGCGCTTCATCGAGGAAACAGTCAAGCACTACGGGCGCATCGACATCGTCGTGAACAACGCCGGCGCCACCGGGCAGGCGCCGTTCGATACAGTGGACGATGCGGCGTGGCAGCAGGATATCGACATCAAGGTCTTCGCCCACATCCGCACCGCGCGCGCCGCGATCCCCCACATGAAAAAGCAGGGCGGCGGCCGGATCATCAGTCTCAATATGGTCGGCGCGAGGCAGCCATCCGAAAAAACCTTTCCCACGACCATCAGCCGCGCCGCTGGCTTGGCGCTCACCAAGGCGTTGTCGAAGGAATACGCCAAAGACAATATCCTGGTCAATGCGGTGGCGGTGGGCAAGATCAAGTCCAAGCAGCAGGAACGGCGCGCGGCGCGCCAGGGGATCAGCGTCGCCGAACACTACGCGAAGACCGGCAAGACGATCCCGCTCGGCCGCATGGGCGAAGCGGAGGAAGTCGCCAACGTGATCGCCTTTCTCGCGTCGGACGCGGCGAGCTACGTGACGGGTTGCTGCATTCAGGTTGACGGAGGATTATCCGGCGTTCTCTGAGCGCCCGATAATCCTAAAGATCAGAGCAAGATCAGAGTATCCGACGGAAGAACTGAAAATGCAATAATGCAAGCCTGACCCCGTTGCCCCACCGGGGGCTGTAAACCACGGTCGTTGGGCGGTTGGAAGGAATTGCGATGACGTCTAGCAACGAGTCCCAGTCCGAATCAGAGCGCGACTACCCAGAGGCGGCGCAATATATCAAGGCGCACTCCTTGGATGGTCGTTATCTTGACCATCGTAAGCGTCAGCACCTGATCGCTTTGCTACATGACATGGCGGTTCCGCCCAACGTGTTGGCTAGAATGTTAAGGGTTCCCCGATGGTTACTGGCTCGAACAATTGGTAGGCTTAGACTTGGTAAGACTCTCGATCTTGCTTCCACAGTATCGCTTCAGGGAAATAAGGGGCGCGTCATATCCGAGTACATCGCAACGCATGCCCTCGATGGAACGTCTGTTACGCGTGACGACCTTCGCTATTTGCTTATTAAGTGTGCAATCCCAGTGAGCGATCTTGCGGGGCTGCTGCGGTGCCATGAGGAACTACTCATCAGAAAAGCAAAGAGATGGAGACTGCCGCTATGGCAAGAGGCGAAGCCAGAGCCCGTTACCGCGGTGAAAGTGTCTCGGGAGCCAAGAGTTCGCCCCCTCCATACTGGAGTACCGAAGGATCTGGCAAAACGCCGTCTTGAAATCAAGCGCGGTGATGGTCGCATAAATCTCGCACGAGAGTACATGAAGCAGCACGGCATTGTTAGCGGGCGCATTGCGAGGGAGCACTTGGAAACGCTTTATACGCGGTTCGGATTGAGTGCTAACGCCATCGGCAAACTCCTCGGGCGATCGGCTAGGACAGTCCTTTACTGGCTCAAATCAAACGGGATCGACACACGCGATATATGGGAGACGCGGGCGTTTCGTACAAATGCAACGTTCTTCAGTAATTGGTCGGCAGAGATGGCGTGGGTATTGGGGCTGCTGTTCACAGACGGCAATCTCATGCATGGGCAAGTTCGGCTTGCAACGAAGGACCGCGAGCTACCAGAAAAGGTGCGCGATCTGATAGCTCCGCAACGGGAGATCAAGGTCTACGCTAATTCGCCCGGCCGCTATTTATACTCTTTTGTGTTTAACCATCCTCAAGTATTGGCAGACCTGATCCGACTAGGTCTGACCGAGAACAAGAGCCTGACGATGAGATTTCCAGACATTCCGAATTCGTATTTACGGCATTTTATTCGCGGTTGTTGGGATGGCGACGGGGGGTTTACGAAGCCCGGCCCCGGCAAACTCGTGGCATCCTACACCTGTGGTTCGCGCGAGTTCATTGAGCAGTTATCGATGGCATTGTTTGCGGTGGGGATAGTCCAGACAAAGCTACCGAGAAGAAGCCTGCGGGTTCTAATGAGATCCACTGAAGGCGATCCCGAGAAAGCCAACGCGAAACGTAAACAGGCAGAGATTAAGAGAGCAGCAACGCGCGAAAAACACGGTTTCGGTCCGTACCCGCTAAAAATCTATGCGCGGTCCGGAGCAAAGGCATTCGATCTTCGCTTTGGGTCACCAGTTCAATTGGCTCCTTTTTGCGCGTTTATTTACGAAGGGGTTTCGGAGAGCATTTACCTAAAGCGAAAACACGACATCCTGAAGGATTACGTATTGGGGCTAGCTCCGTCATGACTTCCGTGCTGCTCATGCTATTCAGGGTGGCTTACCGGTGTCCTGCGTGCCGCTCGGCGCGGGTGCCGGGTCAGGCAATTGCATAATCGCGTTGTGACAGCTGTGCAGTCATGGCGGGAGTATCCGACGGAAGAACTGGAAATGCAATAATGTCAGCCTGACCCCGTTGCCCGCGAGTGGGGCGTAGGGTTAGGCCTCGATTTCACAGCCACACCCAAGGCTCGGTCACAGTTGAATCAACCGAAGCGAGCTGCAACCAAGACTGATTGAGAGACGGAAATACGCCGGGCGGTAACGGATGCAGTGCCAATGGGTTGTAGTACACCGCGGAGCGCTGGCGACTCAGGGCGATTCGGCCGTCAAGCACCTTGCGCTCCAAGTAAACAATCGCGGATAACTCCTGTGGGAAGCTCCTAAACCCAACCTGCTTCCCGAGCAGAAAGTCTCCCAGGGTACGGCAAAAGAAGGTTCCAAAGCCACTCCACGCAGTGTAGTCAAAGAGGGCCAGGACGCCAGGCTTTTTGTGGTCCGCGGCGTATTTCAGCTGTCGCTGCTTCTCGTCGGTAAGTTTTCCGATGACCCGCCGAATGGTTTCCGCATGGTCAAGAGCGACGCCCTGTTTAGTCTCGAACAGAACCTTGTCCTTTTCTGATACGTTCAGGGTGGACACTTCGACAAAACAATGAGCGGGAGACTGAAGTTCAAAGTCCGGACGGGGTGCAGTGGTGGTTGCCAACGGAACGGCGGTAAAACCCTCGCGAACGATGAATGCCCACCAGGCAAGCTCGTTGACGCCCCCGAGGTGTTCGTCGTCGCGAAGACTCTCGAGGCGCGTACGCAGCTGTTGCTTCTGCTTGAGAGATAGCGGAAATCGCTCGAACCACAAACGCAGCATCGAGAGATAGATCTGGCCTGTCGTTTCGAGTGTCTCGATCGCCGCGGCAGACCAAGAACCATCAGCGTTCTCCGCCCGCGCGCTTCGTAGCCAGTCGTCGCTAAAAATGGGCGTCTTGCTCATCATCGGTGCTGATGTCGCGGCCCAACTTTGAAGTGGACAGCCGAAAAGCCGTCTTATAAGGCGGCATTTTGCGCCGCGGGATTCGCATCTTCAAGCCCATGACCCAGGACTCAGGATTCAGGGTTTAGCAGTCAGAAGATGCCGTTCATTTTTTCTTGCGTTTCCTACACGCATTGCCCCGTCAACCAGGCCAGCCCCCCATGCGCTAAGGAAGGGTACGCAGATGAGTAACCGGACGCAAAACGAGAAGAAGTTCGGCCGTTGGGAAAAGTTACCTAACGGGGGACGCCGTTACTGGCTCGACGTGCCTGGCCGCCAAGGCTGGCGCGCACGATACCTGAAGGAGGTGGATGCCAACGAAATGACGCTCCGGTTCTGGCAGGAAATTTACGACGAGCGAGGCAAGCTCGCCGAAATTCACGAGAAGTATCCGGTGGATAAAGGCCACCAGAAAGCGTAGGATGACGCCATGATCATCACCAAGCAGACCGTCGCTGACAAGATCGCGGCGTACCTTCACCACGACATCACGCTGGAACAACTGATAGATTGGGCCGAGAATGCCATGATGGAAGGCGAATTCGCGGAGGAGGACGCCGCCACGATCTCCGCGGTGGTGTCGCGCCTCGGGGTGGCCGACGTACGCGCTTTCGGTCTGACGTGGACGGATTGCGAGCAGCTGCTCGGCCAGCTTGGATTCTCCGCTCGCATTGAGATCGTCACGCCCTAAGCGTTTTCCCCCGGTTTCATCCTGATCTCGATTGCCCCGCCTTTGGCCTGGGGCGTCACTTCTTTTCGTCAGCCGTCACTCGCCACCTCTCAGGCCCGTCAAAATTTTTCCACATAGGGCCTGAGATCCAGCTCCAGCGTCCACGCGCTCGGCGGCTGCAGGTGAAGCTGGTAGTAACTCTCGGCGATAGCATTGGGATCGAGCACTGCATCCAGGCCGCGCTCGGCGATGCTGCGCCCGGGACGGTCGCTTGCGATCTGGCCGTCGATGATGACGTGCGCGACGTGGACGCCCTGCGGCTGGAATTC
>C687J26845_10000312_pt1 | contig 32433 bp, 31 predicted proteins | sample RifCSPlowO2_12_FD_26845 | JGI IMG/M metagenome (IMG submission 26845)
GCCTCGGCGCACCACATTCAAGTTAAGATCATTTGTCATTCTGAGCGAACCCCGTACCGAAATGGTACGGGGCGAAGCGAAGAATCTCCTCTAAGCTGTAGCGTGCGAGTAAGCTCGTACGGAATCGTGGCAGCAAGCCTTCGGCCCGAGCTCTGGCCGAGGGTTGCCACGCTACATCCATGAAAAAGCTCTTGTGTATAATAAAGCCGTTCAAGCTGCAGGACGTCCTTAAGGCCCTGACGGGTGTCGGCATAAAAGACGTCGCCATCACTGAGGTCAAGGGCTACGGTCGGCAGAAGGGTCACCTGGAACTCTACCAGGGCTCGGAATACGTCATCTCTTTTCTGCCAAAGATAAAGCTGGAAATGACCGTCTCAGACAGTGATGTAGAGAAGGTCATCGATACCGTCAGGAATGCCGCCTTCACAGGCCGCATAGGCGACGGGAAGATATTTGTATTCGGTATAGAGGGGGTAACTCATGGGGTCTGATTTGTGTTGGTCATGAGTTTGCAGGAACAATTTTTACTTTTGTTGTCACCCTCTTTCCAGGGGTGTGATTCTCTACGGTCTGATATGTTCCCTCTCCTGCCGTCCGGCATTCCCAATGTGATAATATCCTTGCCGGGATTTTGTGTGCATATCGGATTACAAATTGTTATTTGTTGATTGGCGTTTTCCATCGAAGGGAACAGAGATGCTGATGAGGCTTGTTCCATTAATAATTGCGTGTTTGCTTTATGCAGGATGGGGGATGCCATTTGCATATGGAGAGGGTAGTGACCAAGGTACCTCTGGCTCTCAACCGGAGTATGAGGGACCCACACAAAGACTGGCTGAAGAGGGCCTGCTGCTGCCCAAACTGGAGCTTGCCGATGAAACTGTATTTGGTGAGCTGCCAATAATAAAAAAACCTGGTAAACTGCAGGGTTCCATCTTTGTCTACAGGATGGAGGAACCCGAGGCCTACGATAAAACGGCCGTGTTCACTGCCTTGGGTATATTTGTGGGTACAATTGCTGCGATAATAGTTAACCGTGTAGATATTGCCATTGTCGGGATGGCCGGTGCGGTCTTAATGACACTTGTAGGCCGTTACATGGGGTTTTACAGCTCGGAAGAGGCGCTCCTTGCAATAGACCTGGAGACCCTGGGGCTTATTCTTGGAATGATGATTGTGACGGGGCTTTTGGAGCATTCCGGGTTCTTGCAGCTCGTATCCTTTTTCATCGCAACAAAGTTCGGACGAACCCCCAAGCTTTTACTGATAGTTTTGGGAACGGTTACGGCGCTTTTGTCCATGATTGTTAATAACGTGACAATGGTGATAGTGATTGTCCCGGTAACTATTAAGGTTGCTGAGCTTTTGGAGATAAACCCGCTTCCATACATTTTAGCAGAATCCATGCTGGCAACTATAGGGGGTACAGCCAGTCTGGTAGGTGACCCGCCCAACATCATGATTGGTTCTGCGGCACACATAACATTCAATAACTTTTTTATCCACATGGCGCCTATTGCATTTTCAGCCGCCGCCGTAACGTTTGCCATAATTATTGGTATCTTCTGGAAGGAACTTAGATATGAGACCAGGCGTCCGGAGATAGAGAAGCTTCTGGAGATAAAGGTACGAGTGCTGAAGGTAAACAAAAAGAACATGATTACCCTTCTGTCCTGTTTAGGAGTAATCGTCATACTGTTCATACTCGAGAGTATAATTGGCCTCGAACCCTATTTCATAACCTTGATTGGCGCATCTTTGGCCCTGGTTCTGGTGCGGCCCAACCTAAAGCAGCTTCTGTCGGAGATAGAATGGAGTATTATATTGTTTTACGGCACGCTGTTTGTGTGCGTGGGCGGGCTTGAGAGGGCAGGGACCCTGAATCTTCTCGCATCACAGGCTGTTGCATTTACACGAGAAAATANGNTNNTNGCGGTGTTNGCNNTCGCATGGTTCGCAGCGTTAACGTCTATGATCGTGGAAAACAGCGTCCTCACCCTGGCGTTAATACCCGTTCTAATGCACTTAGAGGGATCGGGTGTAGACGCAACACCGTTGTGGTGGGCATTGGCTATGGGTGTATCTTTTGGGAGTACTGCCACACCGATTGGGGCTACACCGAATATCGTTGTAATGTTCCTAAGTAAGAAAACAAAACAGCCAATTACATTTGCGAACTGGATGAAGGTCGGTATGCCCTTGATGTTTGCTACCGTCGGTCTAGGTGTCGGTTTGATAATTGCGTTTTCAGAATTCTATGGCCATTGATCCCCAAATCAAGGTTGGCGGCGGGAAGGTATTTGTGTTTAGTACAGAGAGAGTACCACAAAGTACGTAGGGGCAATTCATGAATTGCCCCTACACATCCACATTACGGCAGAAATTTCTCCGGGTGTTTGAGCTTCCGGGGCAGGTAGGTGTCAATGACGTAGTTAAGCCCGTGTTTGGCAAGGGCCTGTTGCTCGACGCGGACACCCATCTCTATCAATTGTTTAATGGCTTCCTGCCATTCCTTGTGGTGGATGATAAACGGGTCGTTCTTGAGCGCATCAAGGGCGCGCTTTTCGTCCACCTCCTTGAGGGGGTGGGTCGGGAGCTTATAGTCTATTATGTCCTGTGGTGTCACTCCCAGATACCGTGCATTGGGCGCGCAGAAGTACTTGTTTATGTGGGCTGCGTTCCCTGAACCTACCTTAAGCGTCCGGTATATGTTGCTTATCCCGTACGGGTCGCCGTCCACAAAGGCATAAACGGGTATGTTCTTGGACTCGGAAAGCCGTCTTATGAACCTGCGGCAGGCCCTGGTGGGCACGCCTCCCATGGATACCAGGACGCAGTTCGCCGTCTTCCAGTAGTTGTGCTTGACCAGGCGCTGGAACATCCCGGCCGTCTCGATGGCCAGTATAAATTTTGCATCCGTCTCAAACCCCAGATGTTCTACTGAGATGGGTATGGAGTATGCCCCTGAGCCGAACTTTGTACAGTCTATACGCAACGGCCTTCCCCTTTCGTCCTTATCCACGACTATCAGCTTCCCGGCCACGTCGCCGCCCTTTTCCTCGGGGATGAAACCAAGTTGCTCGCGGTTCACCTCGAACATGGCCTCGATGTCGTCCATAACGGCGTCTGACTCGGGCTGCTCGTCGAATCGGGCCTTGTCCCAGTTCTTTGAGACGTAATAGGCCTCTCTCTTGGTGGCGATGTCGTCCTGCTCTATCAGCTCTTTTGACAGGGACATCATCCTCAGCGTCTGGGCAAAGGTCTTTACGGTATTTACCGTAAGGGTGCGTACCTTTTTTGAGCCCTTTAGTTCAAAGAACCCCTCCTTGGGTCTGTATCTTACGTTGCTGAGCGTCCTCAGCGGGAAGCTCATCGAGGGCTTTTGTTTCTTGAGAATCTTCGCCTGCACCTCTGATGCGGTGGACTTTATTGCCTTTAACGTAGTTGACACAATCTACTCCTTTCCGAGACTTTGATATGAATCAGACATAGGATGATTCTAGTGTCCGTTAAGCGAGGATTCAATAATTATTTGAGCGGCTACGGCAGGGAGTGAAAGCGTTTTGAAAGGCTGACTGCCGGAAAATTGTTTTGATTTTGTGGTATTATACAATAAAATTTAATGGTGTTGCGTCAGTGAAATGTTTTTGCGGTTTATCGTGAGGTACTACAAAGCATAATGTTCGAGTGCAATCTGGACGTTAGACAGCGTATGCTTCGGCTGACGTTTGGTGCGGTGCTTCTTACACTGGCCTACATGTCGAGAGGCTGTGCCTACCCAATCTACGTCCAGATGGGACTGGCCCTTGGCGGTGCATTTGTTTTATTTGAAGGGGCGAGGGGCTGGTGCGCCCTGAAGGCACTGGGACTCAAGATTCCTTTTTAGGCATCTTGCTTTGCGTAGGGGTGGGGTGACCCCGCCCCTACAAATTGCAAGAATGGATGGATTTTAGATTCTAACTCATATCCTGGAGAGAATTTTACTATGAACGGCGACATGATGGGTGCAAACGACCCGACCAGATTTGATTCCGCAGGTGATATGCTCGGCTTTCTTCCCATGGCCAAGACTGGTCCCCTGGCCCGTGTGAGGATAGACGGCCTGACAGAGGCCGATTTCAATGCCCTCCTGGGCCTTGCGCAGAACCATGAAGACCTGGGGAATAATTTGACACTTGCCGAGGTGGACGGTGAGGTGAGATTGTTTTGGAATAACGACGTCGGCGACAGTTCCTGCTGGAGATTCCCGGAGAAGAAAAGGGCCGTGGTCAAGAACGCAGTTACGGAAGATTTGAGGGCCTACGAGCAGTCAAGCTCTAAGAGGGGACTATTTTAGTCGGTGGGCGTGTCAGTCACCTCAGTTGTGGCCGCAGAGCAGGCGTTCGGTTTCCAGCAGGAGAAACGTTGCGGAGCCTGCCGAAGAGGGTCAGGGCAGTGGCGTCGCAAACCTCTATCCGCACGATTTCACCACGCAGGTCGAGCGGACCCTCAAAGACCACGATGTGATTTTGCGTAGTGCGGCCAACCAGTTTCTGTTTATCATTTTTGCTGGGTCCCTCTGCCAGCACCTCTGCCACCTTTCCCAGCATCTTGCGGTTTTCTTCCAGGCTTATCTCCGACTGAAGCGAAAGCAGTATCTGGTTCCTCTCCTTTTTTACCTCCATCGGGACGTCGTCGGAGAGCGAGGCGGCGGGTGTGCCCGGCCTGGGGGAATACTTGAAGATGAACGAGTTCTGAAAGCGGACGGCCCTCATTAATTTTATGGTGTCTTCGAAGTCCTCGGCAGTCTCGCCAGGGAAGCCCACAATGGAATCGCTGGCGATTGTGATGTCCGGCATCAGCCGTCTGGCCTCTTCCGTCAGCTTGATATAGTATTCGGCCGTGTGCCCTCGTTGCATTTGTCTTAGAATCTTGTCGGAACCGGACTGAGCGGGCATGTGGAGGTGTCTGCAAACCTTTGTCAGGGAGGCCATGGCCTCCAGCGTCTCCAGGGTCATATCCTTTGGGTGTGAGGTGACGAAACGGATTCGTTTAATACCTTCTACATCGTGTACCGCCCTAAAGAGTGTCCCAAGATTGATACCACCGGCCAGGTCACTGCCATACGTGTTGATGTTCTGTCCCAGCAGAGTGACCTCTTTGACCCCGTTTCGTGCCAGTGCCTCAACCTCTTTGACTATTTCCTCTACGGGCCTGCTTATCTCACGTCCCCTTACGGACGGTACGATGCAGTAAGAGCATGTGTTGTTGCATCCTCTAATCACGGTTACGAATGCCTGGTAAGGATGTTGGCCCGGCGTGCGGTGTTTGGGGTAATACGTAACATTATCCTTTTCGCCGACGGCCAGGAGGTGTTTCCCGTTGTCGTTCAGTCTCTCCAACAGGTCGGGGAGCTTATCGAACATCCTGGTGCCGCAGACCATGTCAACGTGCGGGAACCGTTTGAAAAACTGTTGTGCCTCCTTCTGCGCCATACAGCCGAGGACGCCGATGAGGAGTTTCGGATTGTTGTCCTTGCGCCTCTTAAGTTGTGCGAGTCGGGAATATACCTTGTCTTCGGCGTGCTGTCTGACTGAACAGGTGTTAAAGAGTATGACGTCTGCAGATGCCTCATCGGGGGCGATTCGGTAGCCTTTTTCCATAAAAATTCCCAGGGAGAGCTCCGAGTCCGCCTTATTCATCTGACACCCGAATGTGGTTATGTGGATGGATTTAGCGGTCATTTTTATATTTTAGAATCAAAGCGTCAACTTTTTGAGAGATAACATCTGGGTAATTTTTAAATTTACAGATGATTTGTAACTTACAATTTTCGATTTTCCTAGGATGTCCAATAAACAATCCATCTATTGTTGCAATATTTTTAGAACTGGACATTTCGATCCGCTCATTATAGTCAAAAGCTTGATTTAAAATATCGGCTTCATTATTACAGTAAAGTTTTGCAATAACCCTTGTAAGAACTAAATCTCGTTTGTGTTCAATACCATTAATAACATCAAAAGAAAAATGGAGACCATACAAATAAGGAAACTTTTGTTGATCGAACTGTGGATGATCTTTACGGTCTTTTATGTCAAAACTTTTGATACTGATAGTTGGTTTAACAATAGCAGTTTGGATATTTCCTTCATTGGAAATTCTCAATGCTCTGGTATAATCTTCACTAAAAACCATGCTTGGTTTTTCAGGGAACCATTTTTGTTGGAGGTATGAGCTCAAACAAGATAGGGCATATAAGATAACTGCGGTAGGTAAAATAATCCCCCACGACGATCTATTAGAGTCTACCCGGCTGGAAATCAACAAAATTACAAGAAATAAGACAAAAAGTATAATGTGGAAAACGATTTTCATTTCATTACTTAAACGTACTAAACGCGCTTTGTGACTATGTAGCTACTGTTGCTACAATTGCTCTGATTATTTAATCTCTCAGGGTGCCACAGGTTTCAGAGTTATATGTCATCCGCAGGGCTAAAGCCCTGCGGCACCCTTCTACTTACTGTAGTGGTAAAGCAAGCTCGACTTAGGGCAGAGTGAACTCTGCCGCTACAATCTTAGCAGAGCAAGCTCTGCCACTACAAAGACTGAAAGAAATATGAAATTAGACCTTTGCAAAATTCTGCATAACTGCCATTCTGAGGGAGCAAAGCGACCGAAGAATCCAGAGGTGCAGCGTCCGATCGGTTCGGCTGAGCGGTTCGGCCCTGAGGCTTCGACAGGCTCAGCCCCTGAGTTAACCGAAGGGCTCACCACCGAAGGGCTCACCGCCGAAGCCTCTGCATCGGACGTACTCGAAAACGTCTGGTGCAGAGCCCCGACGCTACAAAAACCAGATTCTCCACCGCACCCGGAATTACATACAGTAACAGTATTAGTAGACTTTCGCAGAACTATCGGAATAGTCAGTTCCCGGATTCTTAATTTTGCAGCCGCTCAAGTTCTTTCGTAATTTTGTCAATCAACCGCGTAAGTTTTTCTCGAAGGTCCTCGCTCAGTACGCCAAACTCCTCTTTCAACAGTTTCTGCAGGTTCTCCAGGTCTTCTTTCAACTCTTTGCGCATCTGCTCCCGTTCGGCCTTTTGCTTGGCGCGACGCTCGTCCCGGGTGGCTTCCATCTCCTGCCGCTGTTTGGCCCTTAGTTCTCCCATTTCTAACTTCTGCTTGGCGCGTAATTCAGCCATCTCCTGCTGCTGGCGCTGTTTAAGGTCATTTTTGCCTGCGTCAGCAGGCTCAGGAGCCGGACTGGACTCCTCCTTAGCAGGGGCAGTTTCGGCAGGTACGGGAGCTGAAGGCTCTTTCGCTTCCTGGGCAGGTGTGATTTCTGAAGCCGGAGGGATTGGAGGCAGCTGCTCTTCCTGAGCATGGGCAGCTGTGCAAAGGGTCAAAGAAAATATCATAAAGACAAGTGTTATGTTATATCGCATTTATTTACCTCATTATGGGTTAGATAATGGTGAGACAATCTCTGTCGTGACATGGGGTAAGAATGATTATGCCTTAGACGGCACTTCTGATTCTTCCAGGAACCCGCGGACACATTTCTCGACATCTTCCATGGTTATGTCCGTGTCCTTGCAGTAGCCGTGGGGCCTTAGGTTAGGTACGGAAAATATGGCCTTCGGGAATGCGGCCATTAACCCGATGCGGAGTTCCTTCTCGCATGCTATGGCCACCACCCCGCGGATATCTTGTGACTTAACCCTCTGCAGTGCAGCTCTGCCGCCGGTGGCCACAGCCAGTTGAACGCCGTATTTCTCAGACAGCGCTATCAGGTTCATTACCTTACACTTGCCGCATCGCTTGCACTCATTAAGGTCAAGGGTTATCTTTTGTGGGCATTTTGACCATTGGATGCAGTGTGGGAACATAATAAGCAGGCTGGAGGGCGGGCACTTAGAGCCCTTCAGTTTCTGTAACATATTGCTAAGTGAGACAAACTTAGCGTCTAGTACTTCTCCAATGGACATGTTCTTTTTCCGTTAAAATGAGACCTCTGTAAGACCTTACATAAATTGTCATTCTCCGCTTCACTCGGAATGACATGCAGTATTTATGGGATTTTTGCAGTGGTCTCTAAGTAAAGATTTACCCCATTTTATAAAGGGCTGGGTGAAAGTCAAGGGTGTTTATTACGGCGTAAAGCACTCTCCCCCGTCTATCTGATGGCCCCGGAGGTATTCCTGTGCCGTCATCACCCTGCCGCCCTCCGGTTGGAGCTTGGTTATCCATAGTGAGCCGTCTGCCGTGGCTACCTGTACGCCGTGGGCTGAGGTATTGAGTACAGTTCCCGGTTTGCAGATTTCTTGTGGTGTCTTTTGTGTCTCCAGGTGTGAACACAGGATGATGAGCCTCTTCTTTGACATGCCGTCTTGGTCGGTAATGAATGAGAAGGCGCCTGGTTTCGGGTTCATCCCGCGGATGAAATCATGTATCTTTTCTGCAGGCTGATTCCAGTTGATGAGGCCGTCCTGTTTCTTTAAGCGAGTGGCATAGGTTACTAATTCCTTCCGTTGAGGGGAATAAGATACGGTGGATTGTTTGTAGGCGTCGAGCACCTTTATCAGGAGGTTTCCTGCCGCCTCTGAGAGCCTTGGCTCCAGGTCTCCAGCCGTATCGTCAGGGCCTATATCCACGGCCTCTTGGAGGATGATGTCGCCGGCATCCATTTCATATACTACTTTCTGAGCCGTGACGCCCGTTGTCTTTTCGCCGTTTACAACGGCCCATATAATGGGTGCAGCCCCGCGGTACTTGGGCAGCAGTGAGGCGTGAAGGTTGATGCAGGCGATTTTTGGGATTTCGAGAAATTCTTGCGACAACTTCTGGCCGAACGCAACCACGACGATCAGGTCCGGGCCCATATCCCTAAGCTCTCTGAGGGTCTTTGGATCGTTGACGTTCTCCGGCTGCATTACTTTCAGACCAAGTTTCTCGGCCAACTGTTTTACGGGCGGGGGGGATGCGTGTTTAAGGTGTCGGCCCTTGGGCCTGTCCGGTTGTGTGATTACGGCAATTATGTTATGCGAGGTTTCTGCAAGGCGCCTGAGGCTGGGCAGTGCAAAGTCCGGTGTTCCCATAAAGACGACGTTCATGATTGATATAAGTTCTCCGAACGGTGCGCAACTGCGGGGGACTAAAAGGACGGTTTACAGGCTGCGAGTGATGGCTACCCCTTCTTTGTATATCGCCTCCAGCTCTTTGATCCTTCTCGAGTTTGCTATGCTGCTGGCGGGGGTCATCTTGTCTATGATTAAGACACCGTTGAGATGGTCTATCTCGTGCTGCCACACCCGCGCCTCAAGGCCGCTCGCCTCTAGCGCCAACTCATCTCCCTCAAGATTGTATGCCGATACTTTTACCTTCTCTGACCTCGGTATTTTCCCGAAGACACCGGGCAGGCTGAGACAGCCTTCTTCTTCCAGCGACTCACCCTCTTGGTGGATTATAACAGGGTTTATGTAGACGCGCTCGCCGGCCTTCTCGCCGGTGGGATCTTTTACCAGGAGCCTTACGGGCCAGCCTGCCTGGGTGGCGGCAAGCCCTATACCCTCGGCCTGGTACATGAGTTGGAGCATAACTTCTGCCTTTTCTCGGAGGTCTTCGGTTATCTCCTTTACGGGTTTGGCCTTCTGCCTAAGTCGTGGGTCAGGGTAAATTAATATATTCATAGTTGGGTACGATTCAAAGATATATTAAATTGAATGGCCCCTTGGATGCCCATAAAAACCAAGTATAGCAATCATGTGGCAGTAATGCAAGGGGCGGTGGGTTTATTTCTGTTGACAGACGGTCTTTAGTGTAATAAGTTACTTAACTTTGATACTTGTGGAGGATATTATGACACATAGACCAACGTCTGCAAAGAGTCTGAGACAAAATATAAAGCGCCGGGCCGGTAACCGTACTGCGATATCCAGGCTGAGGACGCAGTTAAAGAAATTCGCTAAGGCCACTGAGGCAGGTAACACAGCGGCTGCCAGGGAGGAGTTGCGTATTACCGTTAAGGCGCTTGATCAGGCGGCAGCCAAGAGTCTCATCAAAAAGGGTACGGTGTCCCGCTACAAATCCCGTCTGACAAAGAGACTTAACAAGCTCTCGGGAGCGGGTAAAGAGACCTCGAAGGCCGCGGAATAACAAACAGATTATGTAATCTCCAGAAGGGCGTTCAAGTGCTGTTCTATGCAGAGCGGCAAACCCTGGAGGCTGTAGCCACCCTCAAGGCACGATACTATTCGGTCCTGGCTGCATCTTTTTGCCACGTCCATGGTTATTTTGGTAAGCGTGGCGAAATCTTTTGCTGACAGGCCGAGTCCCGCTATAGGATCTTCCGCATAGGTGTCAAAGCCTGCAGATATAATGATAAACTCCGGGTCAAATGCCGAGGCACTCCCGTTCATCACATTCCTGAATGACTGGATATATTCCTCAGGAGAGGTGCCTTCCCGGATGGGTATGTTTATGGTAAAGCCGTCTCCCTCGCCGTTTCCCCTCTCGTCTTTGCCGCCCGTGCCGGGATAGAAAGGCCATCTGTGGAGCGACAGGTAAAGCACACGTGGGTCGTTATAGAATATCTCCTGGGTGCCGTTGCCGTGGTGGCAGTCCCAGTCCACAATCAGCACGCGCTCGAGTTTGTGTCTGGATATAAGGTATTGTGCGGCGATTGCGGCATTGTTAAAGATGCAGAATCCCATGCCCCGTGCGGGTCTTGCATGGTGACCCGGCGGTCTGACCAGGCAGAAGGCGTTTGTGTCCTTTTTCCCCATCACAAGGTCCGACGCAGTAAGAAGCGCCCCTGCGGCGTAGATGGCGGCCTGGTAGGAATCACGCGAAAGCACCGTGTCCGGGTCCAACTGACCGCCACCACCCTCGGCCACCTTCCTGGCCCTGCTGATGTAACCCCTGTCATGTACAAGCGCAATCTCTTCTACAGTTGCAGCCCTGGGGCTCACCAGGGTTAATTTATTCCACAGACCGGCGGATTTCAGGTGGTCAATGGTACACTCAAGCCGTTTATAATTTTCAGGGTGATAGGGGGCGGTGTCGTGTTTAAGGTAGATATCGTCATAAAGGAGAAGTGTCATTTATACCTCTCGAAACTTTCTATGGATACAACAAAATCTCTGCAGGATACGCAAACTGTCATTGCGAGGAACGGCAGTGACGAAGCAATCTCATAAGCGGTCTTTACCGGAGAATATGGGATTGCTTCGCCTCGCTCGCAATGACAACGTGTAACATTAAGTTACAAGGGTATATAGTTTAGGTGTGGTACTAGGTGCTAATTAGAGTTGATTTATTTTTAAGTGTCAAATAGAATCTGTGCCATGACAAAGGGACACGTGCTGGGTGTGTCGTTGTTACTGGTAACCTTTCTTTTCACAGGAGTTACTACACTCGGGGTACACGTCCCGAAAAGGGTAACGTTGTCACAGTGCTGCGGCGGCGACTGCCGTTGTCCTCCAGGACAGTGTGAGTGTTGTGGACACGCACCGGAGGTGGAACATAGCGTTCCACCCAACCAAAACGAGAGTCAGGCTAATGACACGGCGTCTTTTTGGAGAAGCCTAGCCTGTACCGGGCATACCACGGTATTATTCCACTTCGCACACGACCCTTATATGCACGATTTTGGTCCTATTGCCCTGTTTGATGATGTCTACTCATGGCAAGAAGAACCTGGTGTCCCCATAATTGAGGACAGCCTTATTCTTCCTCCCGACAAAGTTCCCAGACTCCTTTCTTGACCTAACCCATCTCAAAAGTTTCGTGACTATCACCGCAGGAGAAGTGCGTCCGTAGTGCGCCCACGGTATACCCACCATGCGCCCGGTGGTTGCACTGCACGCTTATTCTGAGGTAACTGATATTGGTTGAGAAAGGAGCAACATGATGAGACTCTTTGCGGTAATATTGTCTTTACTGCTTTATGTAATGGCGCCAGTTGACTATGTCTATGGGCATCACGCTGTGGTTAGTGGACTGGGTACGGGTCGTTCTGGTCCCATCACTACAGCTTCAGCCGGGCCTGTTTCTGTGGGCGGCTTTTTTTCAGACATTCGGACGGACCTTATACAGTTCCGCAGATTTACGGATTCACAGTTGCTCAGCTTCGCGCAGGAGGATCAGCACGTAGACAGCACTGACTTCACGCTTACGTCATCCATCGGAGTTGCGTATGGCGCTATGGAACACCTCACTGTGGGCTTCCGAATGCCGTATGTATGGCAGCAGGACATACGCGAGGGGCACAATGACGACGGTGATGTAGAGCTTCATAAGGAAGGTAGTTCTGCTGGTTTTGGCGACTTGACGCTTTATGGTATGTACAGGTTTCTTGAAGACAAGGACAGGGACATTCATATTGCCGGAATCTTAGGTGTGAGCGTCCCTACGGGTGAAACCACTAAGAGGACGGACCTCGGCACCCGATTCGAGACGGAGCATCAGCCCGGCTCAGGTTCATGGGACCCCATGGCCGGCCTTGCCTTCACTAAGCATTGGGGCGGTCTTTCCCTTAGTAGCAATGTCTTGTACATCTATACAACCCCCGGTGCGCAGCGCACCGTTCTTGGCGACAGCTTTGAGTACAACCTGGCCCTTTCCTATAGGGTTGGTAAAGAAAAGCATGTGCACAACCATAGTTACGACCATGGTTCTGGTAATAAGCATGACCATGGTGGCCATTGGCACGTTGACTGGGACCTCGTTACTGAGCTCAATGGAGTGTGGACTCAAAAGCAGGAGATTAGGGGTAAGAAGGACGACGACAGCGGCGGGACGATACTCTACCTTTCTCCCGGGGTGAGAATGTTGGTAGGAAATCATGTCTCTTTTACGGCGGCATTTTTGTATCCAATTCAGCAGGATCCTAATGGCAAGGAACATGAAGTTGATTATCGGGCTATTGTTGGGGCCGGTGTTGGGTTCTGAGTCTTGGGAGATATAATGCATTAATCGTTACAGGCCGCAGTGTACAATAAACAAGTACACTGTGGCAGGTTTTTGTTTGGCAGTGGTTCGTTTAGGAGCTAAAATCAGCTAACTTTGGAAGCGTGCCACAATAAATAGGTGAGCAAGGTAAGAATGGGCAGCATATCTGACCAAGAACTGCTGGGACTAATTCGTAAGAGTATAGACCCGGACAGCATCGCCGCCAAGGACTCCAGGATTACCCGGAGGAGACTGGAAGAGTTCTTTGGCCATCTCAATAGTATCATAAAGACGGGGCCAGGCTTGGTTAAAGATAAGGTGGGTAAGCCTTTTTCCGGGGGACATGTCCTTGTATATACAGACGGCGCATCTCGCGGCAATCCCGGTAAGGCGGGTATCGGGGTGGTTATATGCGACAAAGAGCAAAATGTCCTGGAGGAGATTAGTGAGTATATAGGGGAGACCACAAACAACGTTGCCGAATACAGGGCACTGATAAGCGGTCTGGAAGGGGTGCGGAAGTACCATCCAAAGGAATTGGAAATGTTTTCCGACAGTGAGTTGTTGGTTAAGCAGATAAACGGCCAATACAAGGTAAGGTCACCGTCAATACTGCCCCTTTACAAAGAGGCCAAAAGGCTGGCGGAGACGCTGCCGAAGTGGAAAATACGGCATATCCCAAGGGAAGAAAACCCGCTGGCCGACGCGCTGGCGAACAGGGCCATAGACGAACATTGTGGGTGCCCATAGTGAGAGAGTTTTGAAAAAGTCTCCTATAGAGTATGTTGATGTCATTCTGAGCGTAGCGAAGAATCTCCAAAATACGAGATTCTTCGGTCGTTTCACTCCCTCAGAATGACAGTAGTGCGGACTTTTCAGAGGTCTCAGTGACTGAGGAACCTCTACATTTTCAAGCGCTTTGGGTATGTGGAAGGGCTTTTATTCTTGACAATTACTGCAAATAAAAGATATTATTACGATTTAAGATTGAGACCTTGAAGGGAGGTGTCTGTTTAGCAAAAATAGGAATCTTTTGTTCCGGCAAAAGGCCTACGGGACACGGAGGATAATTGATGATACATTATTCGTGTGATATGTGCGGCAGTATTATAAAGACCGAGGAGGAGTTGCGGTATGTCGTAAAGATAGAGATTTATCCCGCCGACGACGATGAAGAGGAAAACGAGGAGCTTGGCAGTATTGGTGACGATATAGCAGGGTTCGACCTCGAAGATGAGAAGGGATTAGAAGAAGACTCTGCGGATGATATGGAATACAAGACCCTCCGTTTTGATTTGTGTTCAGAATGTCATAAGAGATACGTGCGCGACCCGTTATTTGTAAAGAGTCACAGGAGTCGCTTCCTTGATAATTAAACAAATGATGGGTCTTTTCCTTCCATAAATAAGACACCTCTAGTAATTATCTCACCGTGTTGATTATTCGTGTTATTTATGAATAGTTTAAGATTATGGTAATGACGCTGGCAGAGAAGATTATTGCGGCACATACGGACCAGGCTGAGGTCCAGGCCGGACAGTTTGTGTATGCGGGAGTGGACTTTTGCCTTGGCAATGACATCACTGCTCCAATAGCCATAAAAGAGTTTGAAGACGCCGGTATTGAGAGGGTATTTGACAGGAAGAGGATAGCGCTGGTCCCGGACCATTTTACCCCAAACAAGGATATAGCCTCTGCAGAGCAGGTAAAGATGCTGAGGAGATTTGCGGAGAGGCATCGGATTGAATATTTCTTCGAGATAGGCAGGATGGGAATAGAGCATGCGCTTCTGCCCGAAATGGGGCTGGTGCTGCCGGGCGACCTTGTAATAGGAGCTGATTCCCACACGTGTACGTACGGTGCCTTGGGTGCCTTTGCCGTCGGCGTAGGCAGTACAGACCTGGCGGCTTGTTTTGCCACAGGGAAGGTATGGCTGAGGGTGCCCGAGACGATAAGGTTTATGTTCGACGGTAAACTGCCGCGGTGGAGCTCGGGGAAGGATATAATTCTGCATGTGATAGGGGATATAGGAGTAGACGGCGCTTTGTACAAGGTTATGGAATTTACCGGCCCGACAATCTCGTCATTGCCAATGGACGACCGTTTTGCCATATGCAACATGGCGATAGAAGCAGGTGCAAAGACCGGGATTATTAAGACGGACGACGTAACCGAAGACTACGTAAGGGGTCGCGCAAAGAGGGGTTACCGGCCTTGTCACGTTAACGGCAGTCCGGACAATATAGAGACGCGTAGTTATAACGCCTCTAAAATCTCTCCCCAGGTGGCGATGCCCAGTTTGCCGTCGAACGTCTGCCCCGCGGAGGAGCTCTCTCACATAAAGATTGATCAGGTAGTCATTGGTTCCTGTACCAATGGCAGGATATCTGACATGAGGATAGCGGCCCAGATACTCCAGGGTAGGAAGGTGCACCCGTCTGTAAGGCTCCTTATCTTCCCCGCTACACAGGAGACGTATCTTCAGGCGGTGAGGGAGGGTTTAATGGACGTGTTCATCGGCGCCGGGGCTGCCGTATCTACCCCGACCTGTGGACCATGTCTGGGGGGTCATTCGGGGGTACTGGCTGAGGGCGAGAGGTGTCTGTCTACAACAAACCGCAATTTTCCAGGCAGGATGGGTCACCCCAAGAGCGAGGTCTATCTTTCCAGTCCTGCCGTAGCGGCCGCTTCGGCCGTGACAGGTAGGATTACTCACCCCGAAGAGCTGATTTAGCACGGTCTTCGGACGAGAGTCTTCTTTTCTTCAATGTAGTAAGTTACTTAGTGCCGGGATAACTTTTGTATCTTTTTCATTGAGGAGCGGCATGGCAGAGAAGAAATACATTGGTCTGGATATCGGTTCAGTCAGTTTGAAGGTTGTCCTTATTAACGATAAAAAAGAGGTCTTGGAGGAGCATTATGTCCGAGCACAAGGCCAGCCGTTAGAGGCGACTCTGGAGGTCTTGAATGGTGTCTACAGTCGTACCCCCAGGGAGCAGATAAAGGGTATGGCCTGCACCGGTTCGGGTGGAAAACTCCTCTCCGAGATATTTGGCATATATTTCGTTAACGAAGTGGTGGCACAGAGTAAGGGCACTGCCACCTATTACCCGGAGGTACGCAGTATCATAGAAATCGGCGGTCAGGACTCAAAGCTGATGCTCCTGGAATACGACAAGTCAATCGGCCAGATAAGGGTGGCCGATTTTGCCATGAACACGATGTGCGCCGCAGGCACGGGCTCGTTTCTGGACCAACAGGCCTCACGTGTAGGTATCTCCATTGAAGGTGAATTTGCCGAGTTGGCGTTGAAGTCGAAAAACCCGCCCAGGATTGCAGGCCGTTGCAGCGTATTTGCCAAGTCAGACATGATACATCTCCAGCAGGAGGCCACCCCCGTCCACGACATATTGGCAGGTTTGTGTTATGCGATGGCCAGGAATTTCAAGAGTGCCATTGCAAAGGGCAAGGGGATGGCGAAACCGATCGCATTCCAGGGGGGTGTGGCGGCCAATAAGGGCATGATAAAGGCGTTTGAGGACGTTTTGGACCTCAAACCAGGTGATCTGATTATACCGAAACACCACGCCTCGTTGGGTGCCATTGGTGCGGCACTTATGATTATGGAGAAGGGTGCCGAGCACGGTTGTAACGGTCTGGGGGCCCTGGAGTCATATTTGAGAAACCGCAAGAGTAATGCGGCAATGCTGGAGGCGCTGAAGGGCGACAATTATGACATCGTGACCCACTGTGTGCCTGTTAACGGAAACGGCAAGGTAGAAGCCTATGTCGGGGTTGATGTGGGCTCAATAAGCACGAACGTAATTGTTATAGACAAGGACAAGAATGTCTTGGCCAGGCGTTATTTAATGACGGCGGGCAGGCCGCTTGAGGCAGTTACCAAAGGGCTGTTTGAAGTAGGGATGGAGGTCGGCGACAAGGTGGATGTTAAGGGGGTGTGCACCACGGGCTCCGGGCGCTACCTGACCGGAGACTANATAGGTGCGGATGTTACGAAGAATGAGATTACCGCCCACGCCAGAGCGGCTGCAAACGCATGCCCCGATGTGGATACAATCTTTGAGATAGGGGGTCAGGACTCGAAGTATATAAGGATGGAAAACGGTGCAGTCGTGGATTTCGCGATGAATAAGGTCTGTGCGGCTGGGACCGGGTCATTTCTGGAGGAGCAGTCAGAGAGACTCGGCATAGCCATTAAAGAGGAGTTTGGGAAGAAGGCGCTGAGTTCTTGCGGAGGATGCGGTATGGGTGAGAGGTGTACCGTGTTTATGGAGTCGGATATTGTACACCATCAACAAAAGGGGGCCACCAAGCAGGACCTTGTAGCGGGCCTTAGTTATTCAATCGTCCTTAATTACCTTAATCGCGTGGTGGAGAGCAGGAGGGTTGGTGACCGTATCCTGTTCCAGGGAGGTGTTGCGTATAACCGCGGGGTAAAGGCCGCATTCGAGAAGGTAACCGGTAAGGAGATTATTGTGCCGCCACACCACGATTGTATGGGTGCAATAGGCTCTGCGATAATCGCCATGGAGGAGAGGAACTGGGAGAAATCCAAGTTCAAGGGTTTCGACTTACGAAAGCGGAAATGTGAAGTAGGTTCCTTTGTGTGCAGGGATTGTTCAAACATATGCACGGTTAAGAAGGTAGAGATTAGCGGTGAGGAACCGCTATATTACGGCGATCGCTGCGGTAAGTACGAAGATTCCGGAAAACCCAAGAAGGGGCGTGGAATCCCAAGACTATTTAAGGAACGGGAGAAGGTCCTGTTCAATTCCTATCCTAAAGATAAACCCGATGCCCCCAACGGTATGAAGGTGGGTATGCCGCGGGCAAACATGTTCTTCGAGCTGTACCCCATGTGGAAGGCATTCTTTACGGAACTGGGTTTTGAGGTGGTCCCGTCGAGTCCGACCAACCCTGAACTGATAAAGGAGGGTGTGGAGAATATTGCTGCTGAGACCTGCTTCCCCATAAAGGTAGCTCACGGGCACGTGATGGACATGCTGGACAAGGACATAGATTACCTGTTTATACCCAGCGTTGTTAATTTCCCCAATGCCAGTCCGAAGCTGGTCCATTCGTATATGTGTCCGTACGTACAAGGACTTCCGTACATGGTTCGTGCTGTAGCAAAGTTTGCGGAAAACGGCAAGAAATTCAAGGTCCTTGAGCCAGCCTTCCATCTGGAGTGGGGAATGGAGCATCTGAAAAATATATTCCGCGAGATAGCCAGAGATATAGGCCAGACGGGTGAACGTGTGGAAAAGGCCGTAGCTACCGCGCTATCAGCCCAGCAAGATTTTTATGACACGCTTGCCAAACGCGGTAAGGAGGCACTTGCCAGCCTTAAAGAGGACGAAATTGCACTGGTAATAGTGGGCCGGACCTACAACTCCTGCGATGAGGTTGTCAGTCTTCGTATCCCTGATAAGCTTAGGGAACTTGGTGTGCTTGCCATACCAATGGACATGCTGCCGCTGGACGTGGTGGAGATTGCCGAGGAGTATCCGCACATGTATTGGAGGTCCGGGCAAAAGATTATAGCTGCGGCAAGGTTTATTGGCAAAGACAAGAGGTTGTACCCACTTTATATAACGAACTTCGGTTGCGGTCCGGACGCCTTTATCTTAAAGCATTTTGAGAAAGAACTGTCCCACAAACCGCAGCTTACAATAGAGATAGACGAGCATAGCGCCGATGCCGGCATTATAACGCGTTGTGAGGCATACCTTGACAGCCTTAAGAATGTAAGGAATGGCGCAGGATACGCACATAAACCACCAGTTACCACAAGCCTGACGGCAAATGCGAAGACCAAACGGAAGGTGTTTATCCCGTACATGGACGACCACGTATTTCCCATGGCCGCCGCAATGAGCGCCTGCGGTGTGGACGCCGAGCCACTGCCGATGCCCGACAAGCAGAGCCTGGACATAGGCCGAAGATTTACGTCAGGCAAGGAGTGTTACCCCGCAATCCTTACCACTGGGGACATCGTTAAGAAGGCCACCGACGATGACTTCGACCGCAGCTGTAGCGCCTTTTTCATGGCTACCGCCTACGGACCCTGCCGTTTCGGTCAATATAACAGGTTCCACCGTATGGTGCTTGATGACCTGGGCTTCAAAGACGTACCCGTGATTACGCTTGACCAGGACAAGGACTACCAGTCTAACATGGCGTCTCTGGGGACTGATTTTAAGAAACTGGCATGGCAGGGCATTCTGCTGGTTGACTACCTGCAGAGGCTCTTGAGAGAGACGCGCCCGTATGAGCTGAGTAAGGGGCAGTCTGACGCCGTGTATAAACATTATCTGGAGATGGGCACTGAGTGGACCAGGAATCGTAAAGATCTGCTTAGGGTGGCACAGAAGGCAAGAGACGCCTTTCATAATATACCGGTAGACAGAGGCATCAGAAAGCCGCTTATAGGTATCATAGGCGAGGTATACGTGCGAAGCTGCGCCTACTCTAACAGCTTTGTGGTAGACCGTATTGAGAAACTGGGCGGTGAAGCCATCCTACCCCCGTTTGAGGAGTGGATAAACTACATAGGCTATTGCAGACGGGAGGACTGTCTCAGGGAGCAAAGATGGGGTGCTTATCTTAAGGAGTTGATAACGGACTTGATCCAGCGTTGGCAGGCCTTCAAGAGGGCTAGACCCTTCAAGGGGCATATAAGACACTTCTACAGAGAATCACCGTCCTGGGACGTCATACAGAAAGGGAAGAAATACCTGCACCCGTCCTTTAGGGGCGAAGCCATTCTCAGCATGGGCAGGGCGGTGGAGTATGCTGAGCACGGGGTTCACGGTATAATAAACATGGTACCATTCCACTGCATGCCCGGCACGGTTGTAAACGCACTGCTTGAGAGGTTGCAGAAGGACCACGACGGCATTCCAATTATAAAGATGGCCTTCGACGGTCAGGAAGAGACCAACGAGCAAACCCGTCTGGAGGCATTTATGCATCAGGCCCACCAGAGAATGGAATCCAAGTCAGGTACCAACGGAGGTCATTAAGGGGTGCGCGGGCGATGCTGGAAATTTGGCGATAACATAAGCACTGACCATATTATTGCAGGAAGATTCCTCAGTACCTCAGAGCCCGGTGCACTGGCAGCCCACTGTATGGAAGATGCCCGCCCTGAATTCCACAAGGAGGTAAGTCCAGGGGACATAGTTGTTGCGGGTGACAACTTTGGCTGCGGTTCTTCACGGGAGCACGCGCCCATCGCAATGAAGGGTTGTAAGATAGGGGCGGTTATTGCATCCAGTTTTGCCCGAATTTTTTTCAGAAATTCCATAAACATCGGACTTCCAATCATAGAAAGCGTCGAGGCCGCAAGGGAGATAGAAGAGGGCGATGACGTTGAGATAGACATGAATAAGAGCCGAATCCTTAACCACACAAGCGGTAAGACCTACAGTTTTGAACCATTTCCACAAGAGATAAGAGACATTATTGCCGCGGGTGGTCTCATGAAGTACGTGAAGAAAAAGATGGGAAAGTAGACGAGGTCCTGTCGCCGGCAGACTTCTTTGTCTGCCTTCGACCAAACGGTGTCAGGTTGGCCTGGTGGTAGGATGCCAGGTCATATTTAATCGTAGTACAGGTGCAATTTATCACGCACCTCCCTTCCGTCTGCTGTACATAAATAGATACTCCTGTGCGTAACCCGCATACTGGCCAAAGTATTCGCGTGCGAAGCCGTGTATGACCTTGTTCGGTGTCGGTCTGTCTCGGAAGTATACTTCCTGCATCACCCTCTTTATCCATCTGTCTACGGGAAAGGCTTCAGTGAAGCCCAGGGAAAATAGGAGGACGCAGTCCGCCACCTTGTCCCCTACGCCGAGATTTTGCATAAGTAGTTGTTTTGCATCATCATATACCAGTTCCCTAAGTGCATCCAGGTATGGGTCATTTATCCTCTGACTGGCCTCTTGCACGTACCTTGCCCTGAACCCAAGGCCAATTTCATCGAGGGCCTTCTTTTGTAATTTAATGTGGGGTCCCGGGAAGGTGTTACTCTCGATACCGTCAAGGACGATCCTTTTGCCAAATCTTTCGGCGACGCCCTCCATGCAGGTTCTTATTCGTGGGATATTAGAGGCAGAGGAGCAGATGTATGAGATGAGACATTCCCACGGATCCTGCCGGATAATTCGAAGGCCACGATAGAGCCTTACCGCCTTTTCAATGTGTTTATCCCTGATTATTGAACTGAGGATTTCATCGAGAGGCACATCGAGTGAAAAAAGGTATTTTATATACTTGTCGTCTGCCCCTTTGTATTCAAGAATGTCACCCGTCTGTCTTATCTTAAAAAAAGTGTCTCTTGAGTTAATAAAGTACCAGCCGTCAACCAGTCTTACTCTGAAGAACTGTCCACACTCAAGAGTGTGGCGCAGGCTAAAATCTTTTATCCTTATTCGCCGAAGTTTGTTCTTTGTCATAAGACTTTCACACCCTGATTTTGTTTAAGCCAATGGCAGTCAATGGGATGCAACGCATTGATGTATGGCGTTACGGGAGATGTCCTAAGTATTGATAATCTAATAACATAAGATGTGGAGAATTACTGACTTTTATAATAGTAAATAAATGCAACAATGAGTAAAGAATTTTTAAAAAATCTTAAGACTACTGTGAATCTTCAATCATGTTGACAAGAAGAATCTTACACAGTTTTGATTTTTCGTAAAGTATGATCCCGGTGTGATCAGAAAGAATTTCTTTTTGACAGCTTGGAAATTTTTGATATGCTTCCTCCTGTTTTCTTGAGACATGCCCGCCAATGATTAGTCCCGATGTTATCGAGGACNCTAACTGGTTCTTGCCGCTAGGGGGCTATCGGCAGGGCCGGAGGGGTATTCGTATTTTGCGTAGTGCGAATGGTTAAATCTTCGTGAGATTCTGNTGCTGCACTTCGAGTTTTTAATTAGCGATTATTGGTAATTTTGTTTCTTCCGGGAGTCTACGTGCCCAAAAGTTGTGAAGAAATTTGGGGGAATGTGCTTAGCGGCATTGAGCGGCACGTAAGCCCGGCAACTTACAATCTATGGTTTAGGAACACTACTCTCCTTTCGGTTGATGGCGAGTGTTGTACCATCGGCGTTCCCAATTCCTACACAGCCATCTGGCTTAAAAAGCATTTCTCGTCCGTAATTAAGGATATTTTGAATGCCTCGTTGGATAGAGAGATTGATATAGGGTTTTCCGTAGTTAAACAGATGCCTTCCAACAAGATAGGGGAATGTATTGTCAACAAAGAAGTTAGAAAGGAAGAGGCAGGGGATAAAAGACATTCAGCACCACCCCGCAGGGTAGAACACAGGGTTATGCGCCTTGAGGAGTTCGTTGTCGGCCCGTCAAACCAGTTGGCATACATGTCGGCCCAGGAGATGTTTCGATCACCCGACCCACCGTTCAGCACCTTATTCATTTACGGTTCCGTAGGTCTTGGGAAGACGCATATACTTCAAGGTATATGTAATCAGGTCAATGAGAATAGGAATTTGCGAAAGGCCATCTACATGCCGGCCGAGCACTGGACAAACGAATTCATTGCCGCGCTTAAGAAAGGAAAGGTGGATAGTTTCAGGAATGAGTATAGAGGGGCGGATGTGCTGCTGATAGACGACGTGCATTTTCTTTCGAACAAAAGCGGTATACAAGAAGAGTTCCTTCACACGTTCAATACACTTCATCACTCATCCAAGAGGATTATCCTCGCAAGCGACGCACATCCCAAGTTAATAAAGAAGATCAAGGAGAGTCTTGCCAGCCGCATGATGTCTGGTATGGTTGCGGAGATACGTCCTCCTGATTTCGAGACGGCACTAGCCATACTTAAGGCTAAGACTGGGGTTGCAGGGAAGGTCATGCCGCAGGAAGTGCTGGCATATATGGCAGAGAGACTGAAGGAAAGAAGTGTGAGGGAATTTGAAAGTGTCCTTACAACCGTTACTGCAATCGCAACGGCCTATAAGAGAAAGATAAACGTCTCTCTGGTGAAGGAAGTTTTGTCGGGTGTCTCAAGCCAGAGACTGCGGAAGGTAAGGATAGAAGACATAGAAAAATGTGTGAGCGATTATTTCCAGCTCAGCCCGGAGGAACTGCGCTCCTCGAATAAAAAGAGGTCCCAGATACTGCCCATCCACATGTGCTGCTACTTGGCAAGGACCCTTACAGCCGCTTCTTATCAAGAGATAGGAGACCATTTCGGCAACAGACGGCATACGACCTGCATAGCAGCCATGAGGAAGATAAAAAGAAGGCTGGAGACAGATAGTGAGTTTAGTTGCCTCGTGGACAGGTTGTCAGAAGAAATAAGACGAAACCCCTCATAGGCCCTCTTCCGTGCGGCCTGTAACCAAGAACTGGCATACAATTAATATCTCTGCAAACACCGGTTTTGGATTCATTACATTTTCAATTGAAAGGCCATATCATTGAGCACCCCAAAACGACTCTTGCAATTAAGAGAAATGATAAAGAAGCGCGGATTGGATGGCCTCATAGTGGGTAATATCGCAAACATCCGGTATCTCAGCGGTTTCAGCGGTTCGGAAGGCATGATGCTGCTCACCGATGAACGCGATATATTAATTACAGATTTCAGATACGTTGAGCAGGTTCAGAAGGAATGTAGAGGCGTAGAGCTGGTTGAGAGGAAACGAGGCCTGATAAGGACCACCTCCAGTCTGGTAAGACGTTTAAAGCTGTCTGTGCTGGGTTTTGAGGCAGATTCGCTGACGTATTCGCAGTACGCCGAGTTAAAGACCGCCTTGGGCCGGAAGAAAATGGTGCCTACAAAGGGCATGGTTGAGTGTTTGAGGGAGATAAAAGATGACGAAGAAGTTAAGAAGATTAGGATGGCCCTAGAGATAGCTGAGGCGGGATTCCAGTCCCTCAGGAGGGATGTACGACAGGGAGTAACGGAAAAACAGTTGGCTGACGGTCTTGAGTCGGCCATGAAGAGTGGCGGCGCGGTCGGTCCGGCCTTCAACACCATAGTTGCAGTGGGTGAGCGCTCGTCCCTGCCCCACGCACCTTTAACCGAGAGGAAAATTGGCCGGGGTGATATGGTGCTCGTTGATTGGGGTGCGTCTTGGCAGGCTTACAATTCAGACTTGACACGGGTACTATTCCTAAATAGAATCAGCGCACAGGCAAGAAAGATTTATGGCATTGTTTTGAATGCCCAAAAGCGGGCCATAGATAGGGTTAGGGGTGGTGTAAGTGTCAGGGAGGTAGACCTGGCCGCCAGGTCGTATATCGAGAAAATGGGCTACGGTAGTAATTTTGGGCATGGCCTAGGCCATGGAATAGGTCTTGATGTCCATGAGAATCCAAGGCTTAATCGCACCAATAGAAGGCTGCTGAAGAGGGGCATGGTTATCACGGTAGAGCCGGGCATCTACATCCCAAATTGGGGTGGTGTGAGGATAGAAGACATGATCCTGGTCAAAGAAGATGGGTGTGAAGTCCTTAGCCGTCTACCCAAGGACCTTGACGAAGCAATAGTTTAATACTTAATACATCGTTGCCCTCCGATTAAACCGGCATTTACGGACCTTGTCAGAAAGGTCGTTTATGAAAAGCATTGCCGATGAAAAGGACTCCCATAAACATGAGTACGATGGACAAAATTAAAGAGCTTATTTCATTGATGAACGCTAATGACCTGTCTGAAATCGAAATTCAAGAGGATACGTTAAGGATAAAGGTAAAAAAAACAAACGGCGGTTTTCAACCGGCTTTCCTCCCTTCCGTTCCTTCAGGTAGTCTTCCGGCTCCTGTGGGGTCAGTGCAGCATCCCCTTCTTAAAAAGGACAATTTAAAAGAAATAACCTCTCCGATGGTGGGTACGTTCTATAGGGCGGCTACGCCCGGGGCTGAGCCCCATGTAGGAGTCGGTGATGTACTGGACCCTGATACCGTAGTTTGTGTAATAGAAGCTATGAAGATTATAAACGAGATAAAGGCAGAGGTGACTGGAAAGGTGGTAGAGGTGTTGGTTGAGGATGGTATGCCGGTGGAGTTTGGCCAACCACTTTTCAGGGTACAGCCGACAGTGTCTGGGGGGTAAAGGACGGTTAAATGTTTTCTCGGGTGTTAATCGCAAACAGAGGAGAGATAGCGCTTAGAATAATCAGGGCTTGTAAAGAATTAGGCGTAGAGACGGTAGCTGTTTGCTCAAAAGCGGACGAAGGGGCCGAGTACCTGAAATTAGCCGATAATACTGTGTGTATCGGTCCTTCATCGCCGGAGCAGAGCTATCTTAACGTGCCGAGCATAATCAGTGCTGCAGAGATAACAGACGTAGAAGCGATCCATCCCGGGTACGGTTTTCTTTCAGAGGCAAGCCATTTTGCCGAGATCTGCGAGTCCTCTAACATCACCTTTATAGGCCCATCCGCAAAGACCCTCAAGATGATGGGAGACAAGGCGGAGGCCAGACGGGTGGCTGTTGCGAACAAGGTCCCCGTCTTGCCCGGCAGCGAGTCTACCGTGACGGGCCAGCAAGAGGCGCTGGGCATAGCTCATAAGATAGGCTATCCGGTGCTTATAAAGGCTGCGGCGGGCGGCGGGGGTAGGGGGATAAGAATTGCCCACAACGATGCCAGCCTTGTGAGCTCTATGGCCGTTGCCCAGAGAGAATCCGAGACCGCTTTTAAGGACTCATCGCTTTATATTGAGAAGTTTATCGAACATGCGTGCCATGTAGAGGTGCAGATTCTCGCTGACCAGCACGGCAACATTATTCACCTTGGCGAGAGAGATTGCAGCCTGCAGCGGCGACATCAAAAGCTTTTGGAGGAGACACCATCTCCAAGCATATCGCAGCATCAAAGGTCTGAGTTGTATAAGACCGCTGTCAAGCTGGCAAAGGCCGTAAACTATGTGAATGCAGGTACTGTGGAGTTCCTGGTTAACAAGCAGGATGGAAAATTCTATTTTATAGAGATGAACACCAGGTTGCAGGTTGAACACCCCGTAACAGAGATGGTTAGCGGAGTAGACCTGGTTAAGGAACAGCTAAGGATTGCATCCGGGGAACACCTTGGGCACAGACAAAAACAGATAACCCTTAACGGGGTAGCTATTGAGTGCCGCATTTATGCAGAGGACCCAGATAATGGCTTCCGTCCCCAGCCCGGCAGGATCACAGTGTACCATGTCCCTGGTGGAAACGGTGTAAGGATAGACTCACACGTCCACCAAGGTTATGAGATACCATCCTATTACGACTCCATGATAGGAAAACTGATAGTACATCAGGGTACACGACAGGAGGCTGTTGCGTGCCTGAAGCGTGCCCTCAACGAATACCGTATAGAGGGTGTAAAGACTACTATCCCCCTTCATTTAAGGATATTAAATCATCCTAACTATCTAAACGGCGACGTAGACACTGCGTTTGTTGAAAGATTATTGATGAACGGGGGGTAATTTCTGCAGGTATTACACGAACCTCTTGGATAAAGCCCACAAGACCTCACAAAAAATCTGCCGTGAGAAAAATATGCCCATGGCGCCAGATTTTAATTTTGGAGACTGAGACATACAGGAATAAAAAATACAGAGAAGGACAAATGGGCGGGAAGGACGAGAGGGAGAGCGGAGTAAGGGAAACGTAGGGTCACGTTCTTTTAAGGAAATGGGAAGAGGGGTTGAAGATGATTGGGATGACCAGGTTGATTAGAGGATTGTGCGTTTTTGTCATTATGCCATGCCTTACGGTGGTGCTGACTTTTGGAACACTGCCGGTCTCCAGTTCGATAAGTCTGGCAGGAGAGACAAGCGGGGAGAAAGTATATCTAACGGTTCAAGGTGTCGCAACGGATGCTGACGCTGAGGCAATCAAATCGGCTTTGGCGCAGATGCCGGGTATCAAGAGCTGCAAAATAGACCCGAAGAGAGGCGTTGTTGAACTTACAGTAACGGAAGATGCAGACCTCGAGGCCGTTGTAGATGCCATAGAAGGAGGCGGTTATACGGTTGTTAATGTAATGTACGAAGAAGGAGATGGAGAGGATTATGAATAAGGAGTAAAGCTTAGCGGGCGTAGTATATACACCCTGTTGCCTTAACTCCTTTATTTGGTTTTTAGGGATTTATGGATGATGTAAACAACAGGACCCCTGCAAAAGTCAAAAGCTTGGGTCTATCGGCCGTGTCAATTGGTATTTAGGATGTTTAGTGGCATTACTCCCCCGGCGACACGGTTGCCGTACACTTATAGAGGTCTTGCCTACTTATCGAACTGCGTGTTTATTTTTCACTTGACTATCTTTTTGGGCTTTGCTAGTATTTTTTCCCTTCCATTTTGAATCTTCCATAAAATAAAAAAGGAAGCCGACGTTGGGCCCTGCCCAATTGAATTCGAAAGGAGAAGGATAAATGTTTGTTGGTAGATTTGCAGCATTCCTTTTAATCACTTTGGTAGGTACGTTTCTGGTCCTTGCACCCACGTCTTCAGTTGAAGCTGCGGATAAACAAAAATATAAGTATACAGGGAACAAGGGTTGTAAGTGCCACCTGTCTCCCGGTGTTTGGGAGGGCGATGAGTGGAAGCAGATAGACCATTCCAAGGCATTCAAGAGACTCCAGACTGACGAGGAGAAGAAGGACCCCAAATGTCTCAAGTGCCACACTACAGGCTACGGCGGGAAATTCAAAAACCCCAAGGAAACTTATCTTGAAGACGTTACCTGTGAGGCCTGTCACGGCCCCGGCGAGGCATACTCGGAGCTGAAGAACAACTACCAGGGCAAGGGCAAAAAGGCCTTTAACGAACTGCTCGAGAAAGACCCCATGGCGGCCCGCAAGGCGCAGTACGACGCAGGGCTTATTGTTGCCGGTATCAATAACGCATCTGGCAAGGTCAAGGACCAGTGTCTTGAGTGTCACTGGGAGGATCCTAACGACCCTGAAAAATGTCCGAAGTGCGACAAGGACGACAAAGGTAATCCTATCGCCATGAACTTCGATGAGTATTTTAAGAAGGACGATCACAGAGACCTTGATACCATAGACGAGGTCATCAAGAAGATGAGCGATGGGGACAAGGCAAAGTGGAAAGGGTGCATTGAGAGGGACCCAATCCTTAACACGCCTATAAAGCCGGAAGCCAAGGGAAAGAAGAAAGCGGTAGCAGAGGATTAGTATCCGTTGGAATAACCTACACAGCTTTGCTGGATAACATAGAGGAGGGTGGGTGTAATGCGTGCAAGGAAGCGAGCGGGAATCTCTGGACTTTCTATTAGTCTACGGTCACTGCTCGCTTTCTTTTTGTTCTTTGCGTTTTGCAGCGGCGGCCTTGTTATCGCCCAGGAGATTGAGGACTGTATGGAGTGCCACGGCGACCCTGAAAAGGTTGGCAGAGTTGCGCGTGTAGACAGGGAGACGGGCGAGGTCAAGGTCGTGAACATGCTGGTGGAACAAGATGCATTTATGCAGTCCGCTCACGGCCGCTCAAAAGAAGGTTTTGTATGCATTGACTGTCATCAGGACCTTGACGGTGTCTACGGGGAGCACAAGCCGCTTTTAAACACCGTTGATTGCATTACCTTCTGTCACGATGACCCGGCCGCAGAATTTCTCGAAAGTACCCATGTGGAGCACATGAAGGAGAAGGAGAAGACTCCTCCACGGTGTACGGACTGTCACATGGGGAAAAATTCAGCGCGAGAGACGCCGGTGGCAGAAGATGCGTTTCACCGCTCCAACGTAAATAAGACATGCGGTCAATGTCACGAGGATTACCTCTTTACTTACTGTACGAACATGCACGGCCAGCTTTCAACGCTGGGCGTTCTGACGGACGAAGTGCCGAACTGCTATGACTGTCACGGCGGGCATGACATCCTCAAGTCAGATAACCCGGACTCCAATGTTGGGGAAAATCATAAAGTAGAGACGTGCGGGAAGTGCCATACGGGTGCAGGTAAAAATTTTGTAAAGCATATCGCTCATCCTGCCTTCAAGACCCGCAAATTCTATGCGGAGGCATATAAGACATTTACGGAAAAAGGTATCCTGGGAGTCCTTGCAGATCCTCAGTCTTACCTTGCTCTGGTATTCGTATTGTACATGGGAATAATTGCTCAGGCATTTTCTATGTTCGGAGGCCATGCACTTCTGATGTGGATTAGGACGCTGTTAGACGAGAGAAAGGGCGGGGGCGGACATGACCACTAACGGAAAACTATACCAGAGGTTCAGCCCATTTCACAGAATAACTCATTTTCTGTTGATTATAAGTTTCTTTGGTCTGGTGCTGACGGGCATGCCCTTGGCCTTTCAAGACCAGGCGTGGGCGCGTTGGCTGTACGAAACCATGGGTGGCCATCCCACCGCCGGTTATATCCATCGCATATGCGCAGGGATGACGTTCTTCTGCGCCTTTATGCATTTTGCCTATTGCTCATATCTCGCGTTAGTGAAGAGGCATGCAGCGAACATAATCTGGGGTGCGGATGCCATTATGATACAGCCAAGGGACGTTAAGGACATTGTTGCGGACCTAAAATGGCTCTTGGGGTTTGGACCACGTCCTGCCTTTGACAGGTGGATATACTGGGAAAAATTTGAATATCTATCCCTACTGTGGGGCACATTTGTGATGGCCCTTACGGGCCTAATGCTGTGGTTCCCGACGACTTTTTCTATATTCCTGCCTGGCTGGGCTATTGATATGGGTCTCATTGCCCATAGATACGAGGCAATCCTCGCCGCCGCATTCGTATTTACCATACATTTCATTCATACACACCTGCTTCCGGAGAAGGTGCCTGTGGACGAGGCCATGTTCACCGGCATCGTGAGCGAAGAGGAGATGCTGCATGAGAGGCCCAGGCATCACAAAAGGCTAAAAGAGGCGAATTTACTCAAAAAGTACGAGACCGTACCAAATGTGCCGCTTTCGATAATATCAAAGATAATTGCCGTGCCTTTGCTCTTGATCGGGCTTTTCCTGACAAGCTTAATGGTTTCGTCACTATTACTTAGCCTGATATAGTTTAGTGAGAAAACTGTGCGTATAATCCAGTGGGTCTGGGAGCGCTGGATACTGGTTATTCTGGGTCACTGCCGATTTTCCAGTACGTTGTAGTACACGCTGGCCTGGGTCAAAAAATCTGGAAAAAATTATTGATTTATTGTGTATTGTGAGTATAATTGACGACCNCCTAACCTGAAACTGCCTGGAATAATAAAAAAGGAGGGGGGTGAGAAAGTGAAAAAGTTTGGAGTAATAAGCCTAATTGTGCTTCTTGCCTTCTGTTTTGTTGCTTCACAAGTAGTGCTGGCTGAGGAGAAGCCCTGCCCGAAGGCAAAAATCCTGAAGAAATTCTGGTGTGAACAGTGTAAAGAGGTCAGTGAATTTTCGGACTGCTCAAACCAGGAATACATGTGGAACACTGCGGAACACAAAGCAAAAGAAGCGAATCCCCATTCGAATTTACCGCAAACATGGTCTTGTGCGACCGCAGGTTATTACTGCATAAAGTGTGGTAGGTGCTATCCAAAGCCCGGTATTTGTCTTGACTGCAACGATGATACGGAAAGCAGGAAGAGCTTCTCAAAGATATTGTTCAAGTGTCCAGACGGGCATGAGCACCACGAAGCGGGCACAGGCTTTAAGTTGAAAGAAGGTGCGTACGAAGAAGAGTTGGTGGACGCCGGTAATTGTCCAACGTGTGGGAAACATCTGGAGATGATTTGTACAAAGTCCGGAACCTGCCCACACACCACATAGCTCGTAGTGTTTTTAGAGTTCATATTTAAAAAGGAGGAGGGTTCGCTAGATGAAAAAGAAGTCGTTGTGTAGCGGATTACTAAGTGCCGCGGTGCTCTCCTTGGCGCTTATTTTCATACAGACTGCTGATGCAGGATATATCCAAGGAACCCGCGTACAATCAGAACACCCCTCGCCATTCAGCATTTCGATCTCGCCTGACGGAAATACCCTTGCAGTTGCAAACCAGTCGGGCCATAGTGTTACCTTCATAGACGCTAAGAGTCAGAAGGTGACGGGTGAGGTGGCAGTACATGATCAGCCAGAGTCGTCGGTCTTCTCGCGTGACGGCAAGACTCTGTACGTCTGCAACGCAGAATCCGACAGCGTCTCAGTGGTTGATGTTGCTTCTAAGAAAGAGACCAAGGAAATTAAGGTAGGTGACTGGCCTTGCAATATAAAGCTTAGCAAGGACGGTTCCAAGGCCTATGTGTGTTGCTCTGGGAACATGTGGAACACGGTTGACGTCATTGACACCAGCCGCAACGAGAGAGCCAGTGTGATTGAACTACCTGATTATGGTCCTAGGGATATTGCCATATCACCTGATGGTGGCACGGCTGCTTGTATTTGCGATACTGCAGGTTCCATCAACAGGGCCGTATGCTTTATAGACTTGGCCTCAAATAAGGTCGTAGACAGAAGGCCAATCCGTCACAGCGCCAATCTCAGGAGCGTTGTTTACTCTCCAGATGGACAGTATGTAGCGGTTACATACATGAAGCCGAAGAACTGGCTGCCTGTCTGCGAGGCCGAGAACGGCGAAGTATTTACGAACAATGTGGCCGTTATAGAGACAAAGCCCCATGGTAAGCTGGCCCAGCTCCCGTTGGACGAGCTTAACAACTACGATGGGACTCCGTACGGTCTGGCGATCGACCCGCAGGGAAAGTATCTCTACATTGCCGTACGTGGCATGCACAGGGTTACTATCCTGGACTTCGATAAGATTCGTGACATAATGATCAGCAATACCCAAGAGCAGCTTGACAGCTACACGGATGACCTGGATTTTGTAAACCACTATCTGGTGCAGAGGGTGCCCGTGGGCCTTGGACCAAGCTGGCTTGCACTTTCCCCAGACGGGAAGTATTGCTACGTGTGCAATTATTTCTCTAACAACGTGTCGGTTATAAAGACACCGTTATAAGGACTAAGTTAGTCCCTGAAACTGGATTGTGATAGGTTTTAGGAAAAGGAGGGGAAGATAGAATGCGTAAGACGATTGTATTTCTTGCGATGGCTGCCCTCATGTTGTTCGGCTTTACGGCCGTTGGTGATGTGACGGCTGGTGAGGCCAAGGTGGTAGCCACCATACAGACTGGACCGGAGTGGACTCCTCCGGAGAGGGGTGAGCCTCTGACCATTCCTGAGGTTCATTACAGGGTAAAGCACTCTCCGTACAGGAGTGAGCTTGTGCGTTCAGGACAGTTTTTGTTTAACGATGCCAGCTGGGGTCTTCAGGGCGAGTATTCGTGCGCTGCCTGCCATTACGAGAGGGGACAGTCCACGGGGCTTATATGGGACCTTGGTGACGAGGGCTGGGGCTCCTGGAAGAACGTGAAGTACATCCGGGGGGGCCGTTATCTGCCGCCCTTCAGGCACGAGGGTTTCACCGGTCATCCGGACGAGATAGTCGGTGCAACCAGTTCGATTGACAGGGTATG
>C687J26845_10000315_pt1 | contig 32318 bp, 37 predicted proteins | sample RifCSPlowO2_12_FD_26845 | JGI IMG/M metagenome (IMG submission 26845)
TAATTTATTTGTAAGAAAAGATTTATTTAAAAAAGTAGGTGGGTTTGATCCAAGTTTATTAACAGCAGAAGATTCTAAACTCTGTTTCAATATTAGAAATCTAAAAAAACAAGTATTATATGTTCCAGATGTAATTGTATACCATTATAGAAGAGAATTATTTAAACCACATATGAAGCAAATGTGGATATATGCAAGAGATAAGGCCTGGTTAATTAAAGAGGATTTTTCTATAGATAAATTATATTATTCTATTTTAAGTTGGTTTGTTTTATTTCTATTAATTGGTGCAATAATAAGTATATTTACATGGTTTAAATATCTTTATTTATTTTTTGTCTTATTTTATNTGTATCTAGTTTTTTTTAGTTCATTGTTAACTAAAATAGAGAGAAGTTTATTTGTTTTTTTAGGATTAATTTTAACCCATATTATCTATGGAACAGGTTTTATTTATGGTATAATAAGAAAAAAACACCCTACACTTTATGGTCAAATGTGGTAAACTTAGCTATAACACTTATTGTATAAAAATTTATTCTTTCCTTCTGAATTAAATATTTATTTAAAACCCCCAAGATTTCTTTTAAATGAGTTATATGACCTTCTGCTCTTTCTGGTTTGCCTATTAATTTCCTTAATTTCCTTGAAACTATATTTTCTGTAGGTATAATAGTTATTAAAGTGAAAGTAGAATTCATTCTTGTGAAATTTAAAATTATTTCTTCTATTTCAGATTTTTTTATATGTTCAAAAACATCCAAAGCAAATATTTTAGTTGGTTTTATTGATCTATAATCTTCTATATCAGAATGTTCTGGGGTAATATCATAACAAATTATATTGTAATTTTTTAGTTTTGTTTTAAGCTGTCCAGAACCACAACCAAAGTCTAAGATAATATCATTTTTTTTAAGATTAGCTAATTTAATCGCTAAATTAGTCTTTCTATTAAAAAAATATCTAACTAAAAAATTTTTATGATTATATGTAGCATCAATATTATCCATTTTCAACTCTAAAAACAAAAACAAGAGGTTGCTGTTCAGTAAAAACATTTTCTAATCTTAAATAAGGGGGTGGAACCTGTATTATTTCTTGCATCCATGGTTTTGTTTGTTCTATAAATGAAATTAAAATATATTTTGGTTTTGTTTTTTTTATTTCCTCTTCAAACTCTTCTATTGTCCTAGGAAAATTTTTTGTATTTCTTTCAGAATAATAGATAACCTTAGGCAAAGGATTTGCATAAATAAGGTCGTCTTTTGTTGTATGGTCTTTTATATATTCAGAGGCAAGCCGTTCTTCATAATAGGTATCTTTTTTCGCAAAAACTAAAATATTTGTATCCTGATAGATAAGATAACTATTCACAAAAATTAAAACAAGTAGAGCTGCAATAGCAATATTTTTGCTATACTTTTTAATTTGCTCGTATAAATAATATAAACCAAAGCCTATTAAAGCATATATTACTGGAAAAGACCAAAGTAAATATCTTTCTTCTACATAAAGACTAAAAATACCGTGATAAATGATTGGTATTAATATTATTAATAAAACCAATAGTTTTTCTTTTAATTCCTCATTTTTCAGTATTAAATCTATGCCAAGGATTAATGGATATATGTACAATATTAATGTTATTACAAAAACAATAAATAATAAATACCCAAAATCAATCAAATGTGACATAAAATAGAGCCAAATTCCCTTTAAACCAAGATATTCTTCTGGTACAAACGAACCAGAACTTTCTTCTCCAACAGTATAATGTCTTAAAAAATCTGAAACCCCCCCGACATGTGTTTTATATAAGAATATAAATGGAGACATAATAATTGCAATAATAAGTAAAGATATCCATATCTGTTTATTTTTGAAAATATCCTTTTTTTCTTTTATTAGAATATACAAAGTTAAAGGAATCAAAACTAAAAATGTTGCCATTCTTGTCATTATAGCAAGAGATAAAAACAATGCAGCTAGATATATGTATTTAGATTTTTCTTTTTTTATATATCCCCTCCAAAAAAAATATAACCCAAAAACCAAAAAGGTTGTTGAAGGGATCTCTGTCATTAATCTTGTAGTCAAAAACAAATGAATTTTATTAAAAACTGCAGAACCAGCCGCTATTAGGCCTATAACTTTATTATTAAACATCTCCTTTGCTAATAAATATATTCCTAAAATAAGCAAGGTTGAAAATACTAATTCTGTTATCCTAAGTATTGTCTCTGTTGCTCCAAGCCTATATAAGCCAGCCCATAATAACGGTAAAAAAGGTGTTCTTCTATAATACCAGGTATCTTCTAAATAGGATAACCCCCCCCACCGTTTTGCCGTAGATAAATAATCTCCCTCATCCCACCATATAGCTGAATTCATACTAAAATATTTTAATCTAATTATAAAAGCAGCCAAGAGAATTATTAAAAGAATAATATTTTCATTTTTTTGCAAATATAACTTTATCTTATTAAACATATAATTAAAGGTTTTATTTTTAGTATTTATAAGTTATGTTATTTGTAATTTATATTTTTTTGTTTATACTGTTTTTATATATATTTATTATAGTTTTATCACCATGTATCTTGATTTATTAGACTATTTAGTTTGCCCTAAATGCAAGGCTGAATTTATTTTAAAGGATTACAAAGGCGTAGATAATATTAACACAGGGGAATTGGTTTGTAGTGAATGTAAAAAATCTTATAAGATTATAAATGGCATACCTAGAATATTAGATAATATCAATAAAGAGAAAAAAATAACAGCTAAAAGATTTGCATATGAATGGTATAAATTCAATAGTATGTACAAAGAAGCAGAGCATCAATTCTTAGATTGGGTCTGGCCAGTAAAAAAAGAATTTTTTCTTAACAAGATTATTTTAGATGCGGGCTGTGGAATGGGCAGACATGCGTATTTAAGCTCTAAATTTGGTGCTAAACTTGTTATAGGTATAGATTTAGGAGATTCAGTCAATATTGCCTATAAAAACACTAAAGCATTAAAAAATATACATATAATTCAAGCAGACATTTATAATCTTCCATTTAAAAAAGAGAGTTTCGATTATATATATTCTATTGGAGTATTACATCATTTGCCAAATCCAAAAGATGGTTTTAATAAACTCTTAATATATTTAAAAAAGAACAGTTTAATATCTATTTGGGTCTATGGCAAAGAAAATAATCCATTATTACCATTTTTAAATCTTTTTAGAAAAACCATTACTCGAAATTTATCGTTAAGTATTGTTTATTTTTTAAGTTATTTTATCACCATAATTTTTTGGCCAATAATAAATTTTATTTTTTTTACCAAAACAAAAATATCTTTTTATGATTTTTTTTATTATTTAAAAAAATTAGGGTTTTATAGAACCAATTCTATTATATTTGATCAATTATTAGCTCCTACAGCCTTTTATTATACAAAAAAAGAAATTTCTTCTTGGTTTATCAATTTACATGATGTTAAAATAAGTTGGAGAAATAAAAACAGTTGGAGAGGAACAGCTAAAAAGATTTAATTACTTTTTAATGGTCCTATAATAATATAAAAGAATATATTTTTTTTAAAAAATGAAATTTGCACATATAGCTGATTGCCACATTGGAGCATGGAAAGAAGAAAAATTACGCGAATTAAATATTAAAACATTTAAAGCAGCGATTGAGATTTGTATCAATGAAAATGTTAATTTTATCTTAATTTGCGGAGATTTATTTGATTCTGTTTTACCGCCAATAAACTTAATAAAAGATGTTGTGAGATTATTAAAACAATTAAAAGACAATAATATTCCTTGTTATGTCATTGCTGGAAGCCACGATTTTAGTTTAACAGGAAAGACAATGCTAAAGGTCTTTGAAGAAGCAGATCTGGTTAAAGATGTAGCTAATAATGGTTTTGTTACCGATAAAACCGGTGTAAAGATTGCTGGATTATACGGAAAAAAAACAAGTCTAGAAATAGAAGATTATAAAAAATTAAATAAAGATCTTTTAGAATCTGAAAGCGGATTTAAAATCTTTATGTTTCATACAGCATTAAATGAATTTAAACCAGAGCCAGAGATTCAAGGAATGGAGTATACCAATCTACCTAAAAATTTCTCTTATTACGCAGGTGGCCATGTGCATTATATCTTTGATATAATTAAAAATGAATATGGAAGAATAGTTTACCCAGGCGCATTATTTCCAAATAATTTTAAAGAACTTTGGGATTTTAAATCAGGCGGTTTTTTTATCTTTGAAAATAATAATCTAATTTACAAAAAAATTATTTTGAAAGACACATTGAACATAGAGATTGATATTTCAAATAAAAGTATATACGAAATTAGAGAAGAATTATTTAATTTAAAAGATTACGAAGATAAAATTCTTTTATTAAAATTTATGGGAGAACTAAATGGCAGTATAAGTGGATTAAAATTAAATGAAATAACTTTCAAAAATGCATTTGTTGTTTTGAAAAATCTTTCTAGAATAAAAACTAAAGAGGCAAAAGAAGTAATATTAAAAGAAGAAAATATAGAAGAACAATTAATAGAAGAGTACAATACAGAATTTAAAGATTTAATCAAAGATTTAATGATAATATTAGACAAAGAAAAAGAAGAGGGTGAAAAAAATATAGATTTTGAAAAAAGAATAATAGAAGAAGCAACAAAACATCTAAATCTTTTTAATTAAATTATATCTAGAAAAACTATGTTTATTAAGAAAATATCATTAGAAAATATTAGAAGTTATAAAAAAATTAATATAAATTTTAATAGAGGTTCAACCCTATTAAGTGGGAATATAGGTTCAGGAAAATCATCTATTTTGTTAGCGATAGAATTTATTTTATTCGGGTTTCAGAAGGGAATTTCAACCGAAACATTGTTAAGACATGGAGAAAAAGATGGAAGTGTAGAATTAGAATTTGAAATAAATAATCAAAATTATACTATAAAAAGAACATTAAAAAGTAATCTTGGATATTTAGTAGATAATAATGGTTTAACACAATTATCTGTAACAGAATTAAAACAAAAGATTTTAGAAATATTAAATTACCAAAAGGATTTTTTAACTAAAAAACCATTAATCTATCGTTTTACTGTTTATACCCCACAAGATGAAATGAAATTAATCTTAAGCAGCGATGTAACAACAAGATTAGAAACATTAAGAAAGGTATTTAATGTAGATAAATATAAAAGAATAAGAGATAATTCCAAAATAATTAATTCTGAGTTAAGAGAGAGAAAAAAAGAAATCTCAGGAAAAATTTATGATTTAGAATCAAAAAAAGAAAAAAAATTAGAGCTAATAAATGAAAAAGAAGAATTATTACCTTTGATTGCAAAAATTAGAAAAACAGAACAAACGATTAAAGAAACAATTTTAGAAGAGAAAAAAATTATTGAAAAAATAGAAAAAGAAATTATTATAATGAATGAAAACAAAAAACAAAAAGTTAAATTACAAGAAGAAATAAATAGTAAAAATAATATAATCAGTAGAAATGTATATCAAATAAATTCAATAAAAAAAGAACTAGAAGAAAATATAGATTTATACAATATAGACTTTAAAACTGAGATTAAAGCAACAGAACAAATAATAGACAAAATAAGAAAAGATAATATTTTAATTATAGAAGAAATCGCAAAATTAAATCATAAAAAAGAAAACACCGATAAAATAAAATCTAACATATCTGAATTAGACATTTGTCCTTTATGCAAGCAAAAGGTTACTATTGAATACAAAAACATGGTTATTTTTAGAGAAGATAAAGAATTAGAAAAAACAAATATAGACTTAAATATATATATACAAAAGTTATTAACAGAAGAAGTGAAATTAAAATCATCTTTATCTAATTTAGATGATTTAAGAAAAAAAGATAAAGAAAATGAAGTTATAAAGATTAAATTAATAGAGAGAGAAACTAAGAAATTTTTATTAGAAAAATTTGAAAAAGAGAATAAATTATTACAAGAAGATACTTTCATCTTTAATAAAAAATTAAATAATATAATAATAGACAATAATTTAGAAGAGGAATGTAGTAATGTTAAGGTTATATATGAATTAAATCTTACAAAAGAAAAGCAAATTTTAGAAGAAAAAATTAAATTAGAGACAAAACTTAATTATTTTTTTGCGCAAATAAAAATATTAGAAGACGAAATAATTGAAAAAGAATTAATGAAGTCTAAATTAATAGAATTAGATAAATTAGAGACATTTCTAAGTAAAGATTTTACTGATTTAATGGCATTAATAGAAAAAAAAGTAATGTTAAAGGTTCACTCAGAATTTAATTTTTTATTTAAAAAATGGTTTAAATTATTGTTAGAAGATGAATTAATTGAAGTTCATTTAGATGAAAGTTTGTCTCCGGTTATTCTTCAAGATGGACATATAATACCTTTTGATAACCTAAGCGGAGGAGAAAAAACCACTAGTTCTTTAGCATATAGATTAGCCTTGAACCAAGTAGTAAATAATATTATAGGCAATGTCAACACTAAAGATTTAATAATATTAGATGAACCAACTGATGGATTTTCTAATGAACAAATAGAGAAGATTAAAGATATTTTGAATGAATTAAATATGACCCAAATAATTATTGTTAGTCATGAACCAAAAATAGAAGATTTTGTAGATAATGTAATAAGAATAAAAAAAGAAGAACATATAAGTTATATCTCTTAATACAATATATATTTACATCTTAATTTTTTAATCAAAAGAAAGAGATTAAAATAATTATTCATTAATTATCTAAACTAAAAAATTAATCTCCATTTGTTCTTCTTTTCCATCTAGATTTATCTTCCTTACTATTTTTCCCTTTCTTTTAGCATTGATTCTTGCTTCTTCTGGGTTGTCTTTATATTGATCAGGGATTATTATTTCTGTTACAAGTATATCATGTTTTATTTCTATTTCTTTAAAATTTTTATCAATATCAAATAAAAACTCATCTTTTATACAGCCTATATCACTTGTTTCTAGAACAGCAAATTTTGCCTTATATGTACCTTTTGGATTATGTAGAGAACTATTTGTTTTTAAAGAGAATTTATTTGATTTAATATTTAATAATAAATATTCATCCTTAAATAAGTCATATAATTCTTTAAATTCCAAATGGCTAATAGATTTATTTATCTCTCCAACAAAAAAACCCTTTTTTCTTTCTTTGTTTTCAAAAAATTTATGAAAATCTTTCTTTGAAAAGACCTTTCCTTTTATATCTAATAATTCTTTTTCATTTTCAGCAATAATTTTTATTAAATCATTTACATTCTCAAAACCAGAAAATATTTTTAATTTTTTTCCATTTTTTACTTTAAAATAAAATCTATTTTCAAAAAAACCCTTACTAAATCTTATAAATTGTAGATGTTCAGATATTCCAGCATTATTTTGACAGATATTTTTTATTATACTCACTTATATCACTTCTGTTTGATTTTAATTAAAAAAATTATCCAAAATAGTCCAATTCCTTTTTTTCTTTTTTACTTAATTTTGGATCTTTTTGTTGTTGAACTGTTTGCTGTCCTTGAATCTTTTCCATATATTTTTTTAAATTGGTTTCAAATTTTTTAGCAGCCTCTAATAATGGCTTATAATCAACATTAAAACCCAAATGTTCATCTAAAGCCTGTACTATTCTTGCTGCAGCTTCACTATCTGGTAATTGAGAGTGTGTTTCTGCAAATATACATGTAACAGGTACATTTTTAGACTTCAATAATATTGCTGCTGTAACACCCATTATAATACCCTCATTTAATTTTTCTAAACTACATTCTTTTTTTAAGTTGCTATAAAAATATACCTTTAATTTTTCTTCATGTCCAGGCATACCCTCAAGCATTACTATTTCTTTTGAATTAAGCTCTTTAGCTATCTTAAGTATAATATTAGATAATTCCCATTCTAATCCCCGAATCTCTGTTATAGATTGTATTAAAACAAGATTATATTTTTTATTATAATATATTGTTATTGGATCTATAATCTTTGATTTATGAATTGCAGTTAAAGGTACAAAATGTTCAGATTCTATTTTTCCTATTTGCTCTACATCTAAATGGTCTATAAGAAATTTTGTAGCTATTGTGCTTACAAGACCTAAACTAGGAAAGCCCAATATTAATTTTGCTCCTTTTGGTTTTTTACTAATTATATATTTCATTGTTTTACCCCCTTAAATAATTTACTCCAAAAAGTTTTTTTCTTTAATTGTGAAATCTGTTCTAAAGGTATTTTTTGTTTTTCTTGTAATATTGGTCTTATCTCTTGTGGTTTTGATATTTTTATTTTACTTTCTTTTAAAACAAGTTTTGGATTTACAGCTTGATTAATCTCATCTATCATATTTTTTATATCCCCATCACTCATAAAGTGTGCTTTGCACCCATCCTCTAATGTTTCTGTACCAGAAAGACCACAGCTAATGCAATGTAAACCATATTTAAACATAATGTTAATAGAATCTGGATATTTTTTCATTAAGTCTGTAATTAAGATTGATTTTGTTATTAATTGTTTCTGATCTTTTAATTTACTCTTTTGTTTTCTCACAACCTTTTTTTGTTTTTTCATTTTATTCCTCTTCAACTGTTACCTCACCATTTGAGAGAGTAGCTTCACAACTTCTACAACCTATACATTTTTCAGGATACTTTACAATAACCTCTCCTTTTTCTTTAATAAAAACACCAACCGGGCAAACATCTAATAGTTGATCTAAATCTTCTTTGTTTTTAACATTATTTTTATGGATTCTTACTTTATAGACCATATCTTACCTCTATTTTTTTATTCTGTTTTCCTTTATAAGATTTACTATATATTTATTTAGAAAAATTAAATTAAATCCTTTTGACTTAATATATTTATTTTAGTCTCAATATCATTAGTTTTGATATTTGTAGCAATAAAATAACATATATTATTTTTTTCTCCTATTCTAACTAGATCTTTTGTAAGCAGCCCATCAAAAACTATAGCATAAATATCTTTTACTCCATTTAGTGTTGTAGATAGTTCTGATGTTGGTACTTTTCCCAATATATCTAAATTTTTATCCAATAAACAGGCCCCCCTCGTACCAATCACATCGTCCAATAATTCTTTAAATATTGTTTTTTCTTTTTTATTTAATTCTATTTTTTTAAGAGAAAATTGTTGTGGTTTTTGTTCCATTTTTAATTGTTGTCGTTGTAATTGTCTTTTAAATGGCATTTGTGGTTTTTTTAGGTTTAATTCAGGTTTATATTGTGCAGTAGCCACTTTATTTCTTAGAGCAATATGAATCTCTTTTTTTGTTAATTCTTCAAGTTCTTTTCCATCTGGAGCCTTTGTAATATAATCTATTTCTGATGTTGCCATAAGCTCCTTTAAAATCAAATCTCCACCCCTATCACCATCAACAAAAGCAGTTATAATCTTTTGTCTAGTAAGCTCTTTTAATGATTCAGGAACAGATGTACCATTCATAGCTATTGCATTTTTAATACCACGTCTTAATAAATTAAGTACATCTGCTCTTCCTTCTACAAATATCACCTCTTCTGAGTCATTTATTGTTGGTCCCGCTGGCAGCTTTTCTATTCCCCACTCAGATATTTCCATCATTCTTACACTTTGAGCCACCTCATCTGTAATCTCTTGCGAATCTGGTAAAGAATCAGTTTGAAATTCCTTAAGTAATTCTTTTGCTCTGCTTATTACAAATTCTCGTTTTGATATTCTTACATCCTCTAGTTTTCCTATTTTTACTTTAGAATTACATGGACCAATTCTATCTATTGTTTCTAATGATGCAGCTATTATTGCTGTTTCTGCTTTATCTAAACTACTAGGTATTAAAATATTACCATTACTTTTACCACTTATGGTATCCATATTAACTTCAATTCTACCAATTTTTCCACTTCTTTGTAGTTCCCTTAATTCAAGCTCAGAACCTAAAAGACCCTCTGTTTGCCCAAATATAGCCCCAATAACATCTGGACGCTCTACAGACCCCTCTATTTGTATTGAACAATGAATAATATATTTCGCCGAAACTGGACTTATTTTTCCCATTTTATACTCCCTAAAGAACAAGCTACATAATTATTAAATACATTCAACCATTAATTATATTTTCATAAATGAATGTGATTATCTTGTTCTTGATGATTATGAATATGGCCCGACATTAACTCCCAAATTCCTTGCTTGGCCTTGCCGTGAGCTCGATTGAGTCTTTCTCATGACGGGCTATAAAATGTAAATAAGTAGAGTATATAAATATTACTTTTTGAGAAATTATTCAGATTTTAAAGAGATTTTTATATCTTCTCCCTTAATTGTCTTCCTTTTTGAGTGTAAAGCTATTTTTACCGCATATTTTCCTATAACTTCTGCATATTCTTCTAAAACATCTCTTAATTCTTTCTTCGCATTTTCACTTACTCTAGGAGCTCCTGCATTTTTTAATAATTTCTCCATTGCTGCTAAAGGAAGCGTATGTACCATTCTAATTTCTAATATGTTTATTCTTTATAAAGGTTTTTAGATATGTTTATAAATTATTATTTTTTTATTGTTTAATGGAAAAAGAAGAGATATTTGAACGTATAAACAAATCAAAGAGACCATTGTTCTTTTTTGATGATGATTGTGATGGTTGTTGTAGCTATTTATTATTAAAAAGATTTTTTAAGAAAGGTACAGGGATAATATTAAAAAGCGCAAAAGTTGATGAAAGCAATTTAAAAAAAATTCAAGAAATAAAACCAGATCTTGTTATTATCCTAGATAAACCAATAGTTATGCAGGAATTTATTGACAATTGTTCTGCGCCTATAATTTGGATAGATCATCATCCCATACTTGAGAGGGAGAATATTTTATACTATAATCCAAGAAAATTTAATTTAGAAGTCATACCATGTACAACCAGGATTGTATATGATTTAGTTAAAAACAAAGAAGATTTATGGATAGCTTTTATTGGGTGTATCTCTGATTATGATATGCCTGATTTTATAGAGGACTATAGAAAAAAATATTTTGAATTAATAGAGAATAAAGAAGAATTAGAAGATATAATATTTAATACAAAAACAGGAAATTTAATATTAATAGTTAACTTTGTTTTGAAAGGTATAACAAGCGATGTAAAAAGATGTATAAGTATTTTAGAAAAAATCGAAAGCCCAATAGAAATCATTAATGCTACAACACCAAGAGGAAAATATTTGTTAAATAAAGGAATAAAATTGCAAAAAGAGTATAATAAACTAAAAGAGATAGCTTTACAAACAAAAATTGAAGATAATATGTTAATTTTTATTTATCCATCTACAAAAAACAGTTATTCTTCAGAATTATCCACAGAAGTTAGATATATCTTAAAGAATAAATTTATAATTATAGGCAGAAGAAAAGAAGACGAAGTTGTAATGAGTTTAAGATCTAATCATTGTAAGATTCCTTTATTTTTAGAAAAGGCATTAAATGGGGTAAAAGGATATGGAGGTGGCCACGATAATGCTTGTGGTGCAGTAGTAAGTATTAATGATTTCAATCTTTTTATTGAAAATTTAAAGATAGAATACAAAAATTTTTTAAAGGATAATAAGAATATTATTTAATGAAAAAGATTTTCTTATTTTTGATTATATTTAGTTCTTTGGTGCTAGCGCAAGAAGACTACAATAATTACGATTATTTAACTCTTAATTTTAGCTTAGATTTCGGTTTTAAATTTGAAAATAGCGGAAAAAATCCTGAATTAGATTTTGTTGTTGCCAATTTAAGTTTTTTTCCTAAAACAGAATTCGAATATGAGGTTTTAGATGATAATTATAATACAGAACCTGAAATAAATGTTAAAAAAGATAACGAAACAGTCTCATTTTTATGGGTATCGCCCCAAAGATCTGAATTTAATATAAATTTAGAAAGTAAAATAAAAAATAAAAATGTAATAAATATAGTTGATAAAAAAGTAGAATTTCCTTTAAATATCATGGATTCAATTTTTCTACAAGAAGGGGAGTATATTGACTTTAATTCTGGTATACGTAAAAAAGCAAATGAAATAGCAGCTGGAAAAACAGATCTTTATGAAGTCATGTTTGATACAGGTGTATGGATTCAAACTAATATTGTATATAATTTAAGTACATCTACAGAAAAAGTAGTGCAAAAATCAAGTTGGGTTTATTCTAATAGATATGGTGTTTGTGATGAAATTACTAATCTATTTATTTCTATGGTTAGGTCTATAGGGATACCTGCAAAGTTTGTTTCTGGGGTAGCATATACAAATACACTTGAGGATTGGGGGCCGCACGCATGGGCAGAGGTTTATTTTCCTGAAATTGGATGGATACCATTTGATATTACATATGGACAGTATGGTTGGATTGATCCAACGCACATAAAACTAAAAGAATCCTTAGATTCTGGAGATCCATCTGTAAAATATTTATGGAAAGCAAAGGATTTAGAATTTTTTTCTAATGATATAAATATGAAAACAAACATAGTAGAACACGGTAAAGAGGTTGATTCTTTATTAAATTTTAAAATAATCCCATTAAAGAATAATTTGGGAGAAGGAAGCTACTTACCAGTTGAAGTAGATATAATCAATCCACACAATTATTATGTTCCTGATACTTTTTTTATTACTAAATCATTAGAGTTAACTGAAAAAAATAATAAACCAATCTTATTAAAACCAAATTCAGAAGGAAAACTATTTTGGATCATGAAAATTCCAGAAGAATTAGAAAAAGGTTATTTATATACATCTGTTTTTGAAATTCAAGACTTATTCCATAAAAAAAGTATTGTGAATATAAGTTATAGTAAAGATTTTGACAAATATACTTTAGAAGAGGCAAAAATACTAATAGAGTCTTATTCTGAGAAGCAAGAAACTAGTTATTCTAAAGATTTAAATTTAGACTGTAAAAGTAAGGATTATTATTTAAATTATGAGGAACCAATGATTATTTGTGAAATTACAAATTTAGGTAATACTCTAATTAACAATATAGAAATCTGCATGGAAAAAGATTGTAAGAATTTAGGATTAGGAATTTCAGAGATGAAGATTATTGATTTTAAAATGAAGAGTCAAAAAAAAGGATTTTATATGTATGATATTAATTTAGGTTATGATGGTGTACAATTAAAAGATAAGATTAGTATTGAGATAATAGAGGATCCAGGTTTAAAAATAGGTAGTATTATATTTCCTCAGAACATTAATTACAATGAGATATTTGATATAAATCTTATTTTAGTAAGCGATATTCCAGCAAAAGATATCGTTATTAAGGTTAATGAAGAGGAAATAACAAGGCTAAATGAATTAAGTGAACCACAGAATATTATTATCCATACTAGCGGAAAAATATTTTTTAAAGGCCAGATTAGAATAGAAATTGAATATAAAGATGAAAGATTTGAGGAGTATTCCTATATAAAAGAGTATAATATTAAAGTTAATAACATTCCATGGTATATTAGGCTATTAATTGATATTGGTTTCTTGTGAAAATATTTATAAATGAATAAACAATTCTAAAATTATGGAAAAAAAAGAGGTAATACATATAAGCTTAATTATTGCTATCATTATTAGTTTATTTTTTCTAACAACATATTTAAACTATAGCGGAGCAATAACAAAAGGAAAAACAGAATACGGTAAGCTTGAGATAGTTAGTAATGTAGAGGAAGGAAAGGTTTATATGGACGGGGTATATGTTGGAGAAACAACATTAAAATTAGATAATGTTGCGCCCGGTTGGCATTTAATTGAGATAAAGAAAAGCGGATATAGTAATTATTATACACATGTAAATATAAGAGGAAGTTCAGTTGCAGGATATAAAGAGGGAACAACACCAGTTGTTAGAATAAAGGCACGAATGCTAAAACTATATCCCGCAGATATTCAACTAAGTTCAGAACCAGGTGGTGCAAATGTTTATTTAGACAATGTATTTGTTGGCGTTACGCCATTAAATGGAAAATTAATCCTATCAAATATTATGCCAGGGCACCACGAAATTATCGTGGGCATGGTAGGCCATAATACACAAAAGATTAAGATATCTCATCCAAATGGAAAAATAAGTAGTAAAAATTTTATTCTTGAACCCACAGGGATTTGAACCCTGATTAACCGGTCCGAAGCCGGTTGTACTATCCATTATACTATAGGTCCAATATTTTTAGAGATAAAAAGTTTATATAATTAATTGAGCTCTGCAGGATTTGAACCTGCATCAGGGAGTCCGTAGCCCCCCGCACTATCCTGATTATGCTAAAAGCCCAATATATTTTTAAAATTCAAATTTAATATAAACTTTATGCTTAGAGATATTTTTTCTGGAATGTCAACCTTAATAGGAATGACTGTAGGCGCTGGAATATTAGGATTACCCTATGTTATTAATAAAGCAGGATTTATTCCTGGAATAATTTTAATGATTGTTTTAGGTATTATTTCTATAATTGTAAACTTATGTATTGCTGAGGTTGTTTTAAGAACAAAAGGAAAACATCAATTAATTGGTTTGGCTGAAAAATATTTAGGTAAAAAAGGAAAGTTAATTTTTGGTGTGTTTAGTATTTTAGCCTTATATGGTACCTTAGTTGCTTATATTCTTGGTGCTGGTGATTCTCTAAAAGCTATTTTTGGTGGAAGTTCTTTTTTCTTTTCTTTATTATTTTGGTTTATATTTAGTTGTGTAATCTTTGGAAGTATAAAAATACTAGAAGATGTTGAAGATATTTTTTCATCCTTAAAAATGTTATTATTGTTTATTATTTCTGTAATTGCTATTTTTCATTTTAAAAAATTAGAGTTAAGTTTTGATTTGAAAAATATTTTATATCCTTATGGTGTAATTTTGTTTGCTTTTTCTGGAATTTGGGCTGTACCTGAAATGGCTTTAGAGATGAAAAATAAAAAAAATCTAAAAAAAGCTATAATTTATGGTGGGTTTATTGTTTTATTATTTAGTATATTATTTGTTTTTAGTTTATTATCTAGTTTAACTGAAATTAATGAAGTAGGAACTACTGGATTGGGTTTATTAGGAAATATTTTTGCTTTATTTGCTTTTGCTACTGCTTTTGTTGCAATAGGGTATTCTTTGAAGGATAGTTATTCTTTAGATTATAAATTTAATAAAAATTTAAGTTGGTTATTTGTTATTATTGTTCCTTTGATTATTGTTTTATTACAAGTTTCAAGTTTTATTAAAGTGCTAGAGTTTACAGGTGGTATTTTAGGTGGTCTGATTTTAATATTATCCATATTATTATTTTTGAAAGCTAAAAAAAATGGGGATCGTAAGCCTGAGTTTGATTTAAAATTAGGATATTTTTGTTATTTGATAATTATCTTATTAATTATTGGTATTCTAACTAGTTTGTATTATTCTTTTTAATGGGGTATAATCTTCACTCTACGTATTCCTAATCTTGGGCTTCCAAACGATGCATCTAAATAAATATGCAACCCCAATTCAAAATTATTCATTCGAAATGCTACTGCATCATACCTTCCTCTAAGATAATTTGAAAAAAAATGTCTTCCTCCTGGTTTTTTTACATCTTTAGGGATTCCAAAACTATCTAAATCATCCCTTAAAAAATACGTATTACCCGGTAAATTTACCTTTCTTCTTGCTTCCGCTATTATTTGATCATCACCATTATATAAGTCAGCCAATAATTCTCCAATTCCATCATTCATTTCAATTAATGTTCTTTCAGAATCTTGATTTGCATCCAAGAATGGAATAAAAAGAGTATACATTAACTGTTGGGTTATCAACGGAAGAAAACCCAAACTGCTTAATAATTTTGCACTATCTCTATGATTAATTCCAACCAACCTAGTTCTACTCTTTAAAATAGATATATCTAATAATTCACAAAATTGAACAAGTTTTGATGTAACCATCATCAATTCTTTTTCTATAAATAAATTTCCATCCCCTAAATATAAGTATTGACCATTGTATAAATTACCGTAATGTGCTTCTCTTAGAAAGGCCCTATACTCTTGAGACGTTGCTTCTAATACTTGTTCTTGTGAAAATTTATAAAACTTATTTAAATCAAAAGGAACAACTGATTCTGAATCTATTTTTTTAACTAATTCTTGAAGTTTTTTTTGTTTTTCTAGAAGTTCCTCTCTCTCCTTCAATATTTCTTCTAGAGTGATTAAATACATGTTATAACTAATTGATTAGCCTCAATTAAATCAACAGCCATTAAAAAATATTTAAAATAGATTATAATTTAATATATATTTATTAGGATATATTAATCTTTTATCTTCTGCTATTTTTATAATGGGTTATATTTACATGTTCTTTTTCTGTAATAATGAGCACCTAATTATTGTAACAAAAAAGGTATCATTTTTATGTAAATTTGTAACAAAAAAGGTATCACTTTAGAAACATTTAAATATATGAGAATACTACTTTAATTATGAAACGTGAAGATTTATATTTTGTACTTTTTGCTCAACAAACGGAATTTTGGGAAGATAATACTTTATTGTTTAAAAGGAGAGTAATGGAAAGGATTATTTCTTTAATTTCTTTAAAAATGCCTATCATAATAACAGGGGTTAGGCGATGTGGTAAATCATCACTTTTAAGATTAGTAAAGGAAGAATTAAAATTAAAAGAAAAGGAATATGTTTATATAAACTTTAATGATGAACGGTTTGTTGATTTTTTAGTTGAGGATTTTCAAAAAATATTAGATTTTATTACTGAACAAAATTATAAAGAGGATTGTTTTTTGTTTATTGATGAAATACAAGAAGTTGACAAATGGGAAAAATGGATTGATAGGATAAAAAATAAATATAAAATAATTATAACTGGTTCTAATTCTAAGTTATTAAGCAAAGAAATTTCTACGATTATGACTGGAAGATCTATAAATATAAATCTAACACCATTTGATTTTCAAGAATTTTTAGATGTGAAAAAAATAGATTTACTTAATTTTAAACTAAATTTGAATATTCAAGCTAAAGTAAGAAGAGAATTAAAAGAATATTTAGAAATAGGGGGATTTCCAAAAAGAGTTATCTCTGGTCAACAATTAATAATACAAGAATTATATGAAAATATTTTATATAGGGATATAATAGGTAGATTTAGTAAAAATCAAAAACAAATAAAAGAAATTTCTGTTTATTTTTTATCAAATATATCTTCTTTAATTAGCTTGCGAGGTATATCAAGGTTAGTTGAAATAAAGAATATTTCTAGTGTAAAAAATATAATAGATTGTTTTGAAAATGCATTTTTATTCTTTTTTTTAAATAAGTTTGATTATTCTACAAAAAAACAGATTTTAAATCCGAAAAAGATTTATTGTGTGGATAATGGTTTTATTACATCATTAGGTTTTAAATTTTCTAGTGATAAAGGCAAACTTTTAGAGAATTTAGTTGCTATTGAATTAAAAAGAAGAAATGAAGAGATATATTATTATTCAGATAAAAATGATTGTGATTTTGTTTTGAAAGAAAAAACAAAAATCAAAGAAGTTATTCAGGTTTGTTATGATCTAAATGAAAAAAATAAAAAAAGAGAGTTAGATGGTTTATTAGAAGCATTAAATAAGTTTAATTTGAAAGAGGGATTGATTTTAACTTATGATCAAGAAGATGAATTAGTTATTGAAGGAAAAAAAATTATAATTAAACCTATTTGGAAATGGTTAATAAGCATATGAAATTTTTTGCAAAGCACCTTGGTATTTTTGATTATTCCATGAACAGTATTTAGCATAACTTCTGTAGCAGAAGATCTTACAGTAAGCATAGCATTATTAGCCACAATTTTTTTGCTTCTTCTCGCTCTTATAAGTTAAGTTATATTTTAGAATATTTTAATCTTTTATCTTCTGCTATTCTTAATAATTGATTATATTTACAGGTTCTTTCCCCACGACAAGGAGCTCCTAATTTAATTTGTTTACAATTTAAGGCTACAGATAAATCAGAAATAAAAGAATCTTCTGTTTCTCCACTCCTGTGAGATACCATTACATTAAATTTATTTTTTTGAGCTAATTTACATGCTTCGATAGATTCAGTTAATGTACCAATTTGATTAGGTTTTAATAATAAACAATTACATAATTTTTTTTCAATAGCAATCTTTATTCTTGAAATATTTGTTGTTAATAAATCATCTCCAACAATTTGAATATGAGATTTTTTTGACAATTCTTTAAAAGCCTCGAAGTCATCCTGTTCAAAAGGATCTTCTAAAGAAATTATAGGATATGTTTTTATTAAATTTAAATAATAATCAATTAATCTAAAGGAATTCATTTTTTTAGGAATAAAATATTTATTCTTATAATAAAATTCTGAAGCTGCTGCATCTATTGCTAATTTTATTTTTTTTTCATAACCTAGATTATTGATTGCTTTTAGAATTAAGTCTAAGGCTTGTTCTGGATATTTTATTTTTGGTGTAAATCCACCTTCATCACCTACAGAAGAAGAATGATATTTTTTTTCTAAGATTTTTTTTAATTCATGATATGTTTCTGAAACTAATTGTGTTGCCTCTTCAAATGAATTAACTTTGATTGGAGCTATCATAAACTCTTGAAATTTTAATTTTGAGAATGAATGTTTTCCACCATTGATAATATTTGCAAAGGGAATTGGTAAATATTTTGGATTACCTAAATATTTATACAACGGTTTATTCTTAATCAAAGCAGAACATCTTGCACAAGCCAGTGAAATAGATAGGACAGTATTAGAACCCAATCTAGATTTATCTTTTGTTCCATCTAATTTTATTAGAAAATTATCAATTTTTTCCTGATTTAAAACATCAAAATTAGATAATTTTTTATCTAAATATGTATTAATTATATATACTGATCTTTGAACTGATTTACCAAAATAATCTTTTTTATTGTCTCTTAACTCTTTTGCTTCATATTTACCAGTTGAAGCTCCCGAAGGAACAATAGCAGATCCTTTATGCATCTTAGTAAAAACTTCAGTTTCTACTGTTGGATTCCCTCTTGAATCTAAAATTTGACGAGCATATATCTTAGTTATTTTAAACATATTAAAGAATTAATTATTTTAGTTTATAATGTTTTTTATTATAAAAAAATAAAAATTTATCTTCTTTTTTTCTTAGATGCTTTTTTCTTTTTAGCAACCATGTTATTTCACACCCCCTTTTCATAAATATTATTTTATGACATATATTTAAGTGTAATTTTATTTAAAAAAGTTTTGGTTTTAGAAAAAAGAAATTTATTTTTTTATTAATTTTAATTCTATGGTAGAAACCCTTACTTGTTTTCCTTCTTTATTTTGAAATTCTTCTGAATCTGTTTTTATTTCTACTATTTCTGCAGTTTTATCTAAGAATCTTTTTGTTGATACCTCAGCTATATCCACGGCTTTTGAAATAAATTTACCTCTCGCTTTAATAATTACTTCTTTTGCACCTTGTGTAGTAAATTGCATAACAACACCAGTCACATAATTCATAAATGGTTTTGAACCTATAAACACAACATGATCATCTGTTCTATCTTTTTTTTCTGTCATTTTTTATCCTCCTTTAGTTCTTCTTGTTTTTTTAATTTTGTTATATATCCAGCTATTGTATTTCTTAATTTTTTTGAGGGTATATCAGCAAATTTAATAACCTCTTGTTTATTGTATTCAAAGTCATTATTAAAGTTAGTTGGATGTTTTAACTTAAGTTCTGTAGCCCTTTTCTTAATTAATGTTGTCTTTATTCTTCCCATATTTGGTTGGTAAAAGAAAGAGAATCTATTTAAAGTTATTGTTTCTTAAATTTTTGTAGAATTAATATGCATTTTTATTTCTTTTTTAATCTTTTTTAATGAGTCGTATGTGTTATTCCTATCAGAATTGATTTTAATCATAGGTATATTAAAGCCGACAGCAAAATTAGTATCAAATAAAAAATCATTAACATCTAAAATAAGATTTACATATTTTTTTCTCATTTCCTCAATTTCTAGTTTACTAATGAATTTTGATTTTATCAAAAAACAATTTTTGTCTGAAATTAAACATTTATAACCAATTTTTTCAAACAATAAATTATACATGTCAAAATCATTTTCAATAAAAACATTTTCAATATATCCAATATTGTAATAATCAACTAAATCAATAATGGACTTTAAATAATCACTTTTATCTAATCTTTTATTTAAGTACAAATATCCATTATCGTATCTAACATTTATATTTAAGCCCAATTTTATATTAAAATCAATAAAATTTTTATTTATGTCTATAATTTCTTTAAAAATATCTAATATTTTAATATCATCAAATTCATTTCTTTTATCTTTTTTAATAAAAAAACCAACATTTGTAATTTTCTTCTTAACTAGATTTAAAATCATATTATTTATAAATTTTAATTCTTCTAAATCATTAACATCTGAAGATAAAACCATAAACTCACTAAATCCATTTTCTTTTTTTAAACATACCTCTATAGTTCTAGGTAAGCTATTACTCAATGTATTTATAAAATTCCAAAAATTTCCTTTCATAAATTTTCTTATAATCAATTCTTTTTTTTCAAAAGAAAGATCCATTTTATTAATCGCTATAAATAAATCTTCATAGTTAGCAATAGAATCTAAATCTTTAATATTACTATTTTCTTGTTCTGATAGAAATTCAAACATATTATGTTGCTTCGCCAACACGAGGTCTTTTTATGGCTATAGGTAATATTCCTTTTTGAAACTCCAATTTAGCAATCTCTATTGGGCTATAAGATATTTTTTCTAAGTCTTCTTCTTTTAAATCAACCAACAAAGGGCAGCCCATAGAAATTTGTAACGCCCTTGCGCCTATTAATCTAGTTTTTTCATATTTTGTCAATTTCATTTTATTATTTCTCTTAGTTCTTTAGTTTTTTTCATAGCCAAATCTACCATTTTATCAATCTCTTCTGCAGTCAAAGGTGTCATTCCCCCCTTTTGTAGTGCACAGATTACATTATCCTCTGTAATACCTATAGTTAACCTGGCATCTATAAAATTTTCTTCGTCTGAATCAGGATCAATAATTATATTTTCTTCACAAATAAAGACTGTACATGATAAGGGTATTTTTTTTGATAATGGAAGAGATTCATCTGATAAATTCTTATATTCAATTCTATCATTCTTTATATGAGGAAACTTAGCATCTCTTAACGCAAGTAAAGATGCCAATATACTAGCATCAAATAGATTACCAGCATCATTTATTGGGTAAATATCTATAAAAACTATCCAAACCCTTTTTCCTTCTTCAATACATAATTTCTTTAAATCTAAATATTTACCCTCTCTTATTACCCGATCTACTAACCTTGATAATTCTATAGCATTGATTCCAGGTGGACCGCTATCATATTTCCATGAAGAAAAAGGTTTTAATTCAGCATTAACAATAATTCCGCCCTCATCCAATCTATCTGGAAATGGCTCCCCTATCTCCATTTTTATACCAACTACAACCTCAGTCATTCCTATTTTTACTCTAGCAGACCCCTCAGCAGATTGATTAGAAATTCCAGTTTCATAAGATATTTCTCGGTATTCATCTAATTTTCTACCATCTATATGAAAACCAGTACTGAAGAGATTTAATGCATGATCTTTGAAACTGTCATTCATCCTTAATTACCTCGAATTTAGCCTTTAAAGCCTTAATTTGTACATCTCTTATTTTCTCACATCCTATTTTTGCTAATTTTATAGCATCCTGCAATTCATCTCTACCAAGATCACCATCAGATTGTAATAATGTGATCTTATTTAGTCTTAAAGAGTAAGCTATAGCAATGTCTGCCATTCCATTTTCATAATCTTCTTCTTTTTTTGTTACATCTAAAGCAATTTTATTTTCTATTCTACCAATTGCCACCGCACTAATCAGATCATTCATTGGTATTCCAGCATCAGCTAATGCTAAAGATGCTGCGCATATACCAGCGCACCTCGTACCAGCATCAGTCTGGATTAATTCTATATAAACATCAACAGCACAATTTGAGTATTCCTTTAGATTTAAAACAGGTAATAATGCCTTTTCAGTAACCATTGATATCTCTTTGCTCCTCCTGCTAGGTCCAGGCCTTACCCTTTCTCCAGATCCTGAAAAAGACATCAAATTATATTCACATCTTAAAACACCCTTTTCATCGTCTTGTAAAAACTGAGGAAATAATAGTTTAGGGGCATATACAGCAGCTATAGCTACAGTTTTACCCATTTGAAATATAGCACTGCCAGAAGAGTTTGGAACAACACCAATCCTTGCACTCATTGGTCTTAATTCATCAAATTTTCTTCCATCATATCTCTTTTCATAACCCATTTTTAATCCCAACCTCACCCTCTAAATATTCTTTAATTCTATCTGTTAAACCAGAGATATGACTTTCATCCTCTATTTTTTTAATTACTTTAATAGCCAACAATTCATCTTCAATATTATTCCCTGATAACCATATAAAGCCATTTTGTCCAACCAATAGCCTACAATTTGTATATTCCTTAATCATTTGAATCATACTTCCTTGTTTACCAATAACCCTAGGAACCTTTGCAGGACAAATTTTTAATATCCTCCCAGGACCTAATTTTCTTAAACCTGTACCTTTCATACTTATATCAATTATTTTATTACCCATAATATTGGTAATTAAAGTTATTATATAATCTCCATAATTATAATATTTAGTTAAATCTTCATCTTTTTCTATAAATCTATCAAAACAATCCCTTACAGATAAACCAGCATCATAAGCCCATCCAAAATTAACCCTCCAGCCCATAGAACTTATAGAACTTATTCTTCCAATAACCATATCCCCTTTTTTAGGACTATATCCCCCAACAAGAGGAATAACCTTTAAAAGTCTATTACTAACATTAACTAGACCCAATTTAACAGATATTAGTTTTTCTCCCTCTCTTATGATGTTTCCACCCGGTAAATAATCCATCCCCTCAGCTAATTCTTGACCAGGTATAACAACTTCTTTATCTTCTATTAATAGTCTACCTGCCATCTATTTTTTCTCCATTACACACATCTCTATTTGACCATGTGCCAAATTATTTAAAGTTATCTCAAATTCTTCTTGCATACCAGCAGGAATTTCTATAATAAAGTCTATGCTTCCATCATTATTCCATTCTTCCTTTAAAATTTTACCATATTTTTTTATAGTATTATAAGAACTGCCAGCATATTTAGCCCCTATTCTTATAGATAATTGTCTTAATTCAAATTTTATAGGAAGTATGGTTTGTAATTGTTTAATGATATTTTGGATTTGCACCTCAGCAGGTTTGTTTTCATCAATATTTATCTTAACATCATTTAGAGCATTTTCAATCCTTTGTGGGGGGTGTGGCCTTCCCGTTTTAACATCTATGCAGTTTTTGTGTAGTAAATCAATAATCCGCTTTCTAATTTGCTCTCTTATTTTAGTTTTATATTCTGTTGTCAATTGTATGTCTCCTTTTTTTACAATTTTGTCAGCTATTTTCCAGAAATCTAAAGTACCAAAGATTTGAGTCAAAACATTATCGGAGCTCCTTATCCCCTTTTTTACATCATCAAAAATATTTTGAACAAAAACAAGGCTTGAAATATCTACCTTTTCACCCTTTTTATACGCCATTGCTTTCTCACAATCAACTAAAATCTCAAAGATATGATTCTTATCTTTGTATCTTGCTATAACAGAATCCCCTAGATCAACCATATTTTCACTTCCTTATTATTTTTTTTAGATTTTCACTTTTAAATCTCATAATACCATTAGTTTTATGTATATATATACAATCAAGTTTATCAATGTCAAAATCACCACTAAAAACCGTTTTTAAAGCATTTAAAGACATCTTTAAACCATCCTCCATTGTCATATTATCTTGATACTCTTTATCTAAAATCTCTTTTACTTGTTGATAGTTTTCTCCCACAGCAGTAGCTTTATATTCAAAATACATTCCAGTTACATCCGTAACAAATAATTGCGGACCCTCATCATCAACACCACCAAACATTATAGAAACACCAAAAGGCCTTGATCCACCGTATTGGGTATATGCCTGTTTAATATTTGCGATTTCTTTAACTAAAGATAAAATATCTACTTCAGTGTCATAAGTTATTTTATGCTGTTGTGCCATTAGCTGTGCTCTTTCAATTAATACCCTTCCATCCATTAGATATCCTGTAGCAACAGCAACAACATGGTCATCTATTTTAAAGACCTTTTCTATACTCTTTGATACAACTAATTTATCTAATAATCTTTTATCCCCAATTAATAACACACCATCTTTACAGACAACTCCAACAGAAATTGTTCCTTGTCTAACAGCTTTTTTAGCATATTCTACTTGTAGTAGCCTCCCATCTGGACTAAACATAGTACTACTTCTATCATAACCCATAATCTGATGATTCATAGTTGGTTGCATTTTTATCTCCCCCTAAATATAATTTTGCTTTTTTTAATATACCCGTAGTATAAACACTCCTTATTATAACCTTTTCTTTTTTAATGTTACTAATTCTAAGAAATGTGCTTTTTAAGAAATCAGCATATTTAATATTAACTTTAATTATTCCTTTTTCGTTTCTCCATTCATCTAGAATAATTATTCCAGCATTAGCACTACCATACTCGCCAATAAAATCCTTTAATGCATTTAATATATTATGTTTTGCATCAGTAAAATTTATCTTAGCCCCAATAATTTCAAAAACAATATATCTTTTTTTTTCTTTTAAAACAGGTAAAAACTTCATATATTTAAAAAAATAAATTAATATTTAAACTTATTTCTTTAGTCATCAAAAATAGTTTCGCTTGAATCTCCTTTTATACCGCCTTTTTTAACCTCTAGCCCCTTTTTTTCAATAAAATTAGGTTTTTTAAAAAATCTGATATTTATCTTATGTCTAAAAATAACTAAAGCAACAGTTCCTATGGTTAATATTATACCAAAAGACCATAAAAAAACCTTCCATTTCTGTGATAATTCACTATTATGCAGATTTAATTCATTATTTAATTTATTTTCTTTTGTGCTTATAGCAAATGTTGTGAATTTATTAAAACTGGATTCAAATTGTAAATAATTCCCATCTTCTCCTAAATATTTTGTATCAACAGGAACCCATTCTTCATTATCATAAGCCCATAATGAGATATCATCAATTTGTAGATTATTTCCATCTAACCAGACCCTTTCAACATTGAATGTAAATCTTAAATCCCCATTAATAGTTGTACCCTCCAAATCAAAATATTTATAGACCAAATCTGTTGGTAAAACAACACCATATATATTTTGTGTTAGTTCTTTTATAATTATATCACTAATATCCTTACCATCAATTATTACATTTTCTACCAATTTCTTTATTTCTTTATCTGGTACGCCTTCTTGAACACTTTCTTCTACATTTTCTTGTTTATCCTCATCTAATAGATCAAATTCACCATCATCAGTTTGTCCTTGATTATTAGATATTGCTTCTCCCCCAGAGCCCCCATCACTATTTTCTGATTCTATTAAAAAATTCCATTTTAAAGAATTTCCAAAATTTCCAACAACATCTTCACATTTAATATAACATTCATAAGTACCAGCATTTGTTACATTAAAATAATTCCATGTATCTTTTGTAACTAAATTTTGCCTCATTATTTCTACTTCAGCACACATCAGCATACATTTTGCAATAACATTAGCATCACTTACTTTATATCCAAGATTAAAATTACTATCTAAGATTGTGTTATTAGCGCCAATATCCTTTAATTCAAGAATTGGTTTAGTGGTATCAATTGTAAAAGTAAGATTTAAAGATGAAAAATTTTTAGTATTATCAAAATTTGATGCTAAACAATTCCAATAGTAAAAATTATCACTTAAATTTAAAGTAAATACTGCATTAGTATTTGTAGTAGTTGAATAATAGTTCATAGTTTGATTTATAATGCCATAATACAAACTTAAATTAGATAAATTATATCCTACAGCATTACATTTTAATGTTAAATTAGAAACCGAAAAGATATAGCCATTTGTCGGCTCATTGAGATTTACATATATACTCCCATTTAAATAATGTATAGTTCTGTTGACAAAAGCATAATTACCACTTGTATCATTAGCATAAACATCTAATATATAGACCCCATAATCTTGTAAAGTGATCGTTGCATTTCCATTTAAAATTGTTTTATTTCCATTTAAAAGATAATAAACCTCAGTTAAATTATTATCTGTAGCATAATATTCCAGTTCAAATGTTTTATTTACGTATTCGTTATTTAATGGTTTATAAACAATTAATAGGGGCGTGGTAGTATCTATTGTATTATTTTCTTCAGTAGTATTCTCTGTTATATTTAATAAGGAAGCATAAATATTCAATCTAGCAAAGGTTAAGCCAGAAGCCAAATCTTGAATTTGTACCCCATTATCAAATAAAATTTGCTTAATAGTTGTCTTATCTAAAGAGCTATTGTATTGTTTTAGTATTAAAATACCCCCGCTTACATGTGGTGCTGCTTGTGATGTTCCTGAGAAAACAGTAGTTCCACCAGTGTTACTTAGTGACGTAATAGAACCACCAGGAGCAAGAATGCTTACTATATTATTTCTATTGCTAAAACTTGAAATTGTATCATCTTTATTTGTAGAAGACACAGCAATTACATCATTTAAACAGGCTGGTGAAGCAATGCTAGTTTTACTTCCTGAATTGCCTGTTGAAGCAACAAATATTATTCCTTTATTTACACCATTTTCAATTTCATTTTCTATTAAACTTATATCACAGCTTATTAAACCATCACAATAGCCAGTATACATTCCACAGCCCAAACTCATACTTACTACACTAATATTATATAAAGAAGAATTTGAAACACAAAACTGTATTGCTTTAACTAAATCACTACTCACACCAGCACCTGTAGAATTTAAAATTCTTATAGCAACTATATTAGCGCCAGGCGCCATTCCAATAACTGAGCCATTAGCAGCTATAATACCCGCAACATGTGTACCATGTCCATGTAAATCACCAATTACTCCACTATATTGCTCATTCAATCCATTAGCACAACAACCAGAATTTATTCCCTCAGGTTCAGTACAAAAACAAGCCTCTTTAATTATTCTTCCATTTAAATAAGGATGATTATTGACACCAGTATCTATAACACAAGCCGTAAAACCACGACCATCCATTAAAGCATTATTTTTTGTTATTGAATTGGTTATATCTGCTTTTACTATTCCCCTAGATTCTGTTAGCAATAAATTAATAGGGTAGTCATAATATACCTCTTTAATATTGTTTTTTAATAGATTTTTTAGTCCATCTTCAGTTATATCGGCACTAAATCCACCAGCAAAATTAGTTTTTATTACAACCCCATCTAATTCTTCATCTATATTACCTATAACAACAACCCCCACAACCTCGTTTTTTTCAAATAATTCATATAGATAAGGATCTATTCTAACACCTGCAAGATCAATACTATGCCCTGTTATTAAGTTATATCCTTCATATCCCAAACCAAAGACAATTAATATAAAAAATACAGCCACAGTAAATAAAATAAAAGAATATTCATTCCTATGGAAATAAGATCTTATTGGATGTTTTTTGCAACAATATTTCTTTCTCATTATTACCTCTTTTATTTAATAAATATTAAAAATACCATATTTAAAAAGTTTACTTAATTAAATCATTTTATTTAATAATATATTAATATTTAGTAAAGAGTTTTTTGCCATTAAGCCATCCATACCCAAAACCCTACAAAAGGCCATAATATCATGAATACCCCTTAAACTAAATTTATCTTTTGCAAAAGTAAAGAAACATACACTATTCTTGTATTTTTTGCATAATTTAATATTTTGCATTACTCTTCCCAATTCTATACTATCTCTTATTTTATCTAGACTAAACCCAATAAAAATATCATTTTCCTTTGCTAGTTTACATATTATATGATTTAATCCAGAATATCTATAATGTAAATTATCCTTTTTATTCAATAAATCATGTGGATTAAGCAAAATAGTTGCTTTATTGTATCTAATAGATTTGATTTCTAGATTGCCATAAATAATGTTTAATTTTTCAAATTCTTCCTTAAAAATCAATCTGTTAAAACCAAATTTATTAGCTAATTTAATTGCTTCACCATCTTTATTAAATAAAACCACATCAAAGTACATACAAAACTTAAGAACACAACACATTTAAATATTGCCCAATATTCATAAAATTTGAAATGTACCCCAAACACATAGGAATAATATTAGATGGAAATAGAAGATATGGTAAAAAACACCTTTCAGATCAATTGAAAGGCCATAATAAGGGTGCAGAGGTAGTAGAACAATTATTCGAATGGATACAAGAATTCAATATTCCGCAAATAACATTATATGTCTTTTCAATAGAAAACTTTCAAAGATCTAAACTCGAAGTTAATACATTAATGAATATTCTAAAAAATTATTTTCAAAAATTAATATCCCANAAAAAATTATATCAATATAAAATAAAAATATTAGGAAAAAAAGAATTGTTTCCTAAAGAAATTCAAGAAATTATGAATAAATTAGAAAAAAAAACAATTAATAATAAACCATACATTGTTAATTTTTGCATGGGTTACAGCGGAAGATTAGAGATTATAGATGCTGTAAAAAAAATAATAAAGAATAAACATAAAGAAGAAGATATAACAGAAAACTTATTAACAAAAAATATGTATTTTCAAGGAGAACCAGATTTGATTATAAGACCATCGGAACAGAGATTATCTGGTTTCTTAACATGGCATTCAGTTTATTCAGAAATACTATTTTTACAAGACATATTCTGGCCGGAATTTACTAAAGAAACATTTAAATCTTGTCTTGAGGAATATTCAAATAGGCAGAGAAGATTTGGGAAATAGTTAAAACAATGAAAAAACATAATTTAACAAACCATTCAAATAATTATACCTATCTTTTTGATTATTCTCAGTATTTAGATTATCTTTTGAATAAAAAATATATTCTCTCATTCTAACCTGTAACAAAAGATTCTCAAGGTGAAATTTTTCGCTTTCTTTTAAAACCATTTTTAGTATATAGATCTAGAATAATCCTACTTTAATAAACCCATAATTTTGGCTATTCATATATATTTTTTTTAAAAAACAAGTATTTAAACCTTTCGGTTTGTAATCACTTATAAGTAACTACCTTATGTTTTCTTTCAACAGCTTCTATGTAACAAACATCAAAAATCTCAGCATCTAAATTTTCCCTAATCTTCTGCTTAGAATAGCCCCTTTTAACTAATCTTTTTTTTAATTCTTTCAAATCACATTTACAAACAATACAAAGGTTAACGTATTTTTTAGGCAAATAATGAGCAAGATGCGAATCAATAAATAAATTATTTTTACTCTTTGTAATCAAAGCAATCAATAATTTATTCATTTTTTTAACATCAACATCATAAGTTTTAGCTTTAAAATCATAATTAATTAGTAAATTATTTTTTTTTAACAATTTTTTCACATCAATATATTGATAATTTAAATATCTGGCTAATTTTTTTGCTAAGTATGTTTTGCCTGTTCCTGGTGTTCCTATAACAATAATTATCATTTTATCCCCATTTTAAATCTAGTACTATTAAAAAAGGATAAAGAGCCCAATATACCCAAAATAACATTTGTATAGTTATAATATTTTTCATCAAAAATTATTACATTCAATTTTTCATATTTAATTATTTCTCCATTTTTAAGTGGAATAGTAAATTCAAAGATTTCTTTAAATTTAGTTTTTTTTTCAAAAAAGCTAAAGATAACACCAAAAGATTTTGTAAAATTATCTATTAAAGAATCATCACCAAAAAANCTAAAATTTAGATAAAAGTTCTCTTCTTTAATTTTTCTTTCATTAATTAAATAATCATATATTTGTCGTTCTATTGCCTTTATCATCAAAAAACCGCTAGTAAAATTATAATCAACTCTAAATGCATTCTCATCGGTTATAATAAATTTTTTTCCGTTCCAGATCTCATAAATTACAATCATTTTATTGTAGTACCAAAAAACCTCATTCCATTCAAGCAATTATCTAAATTTTTTAAATTATTACTTAAGATTATTGTTTTAATCTTTTTCTTACATACTAAATTAGCAGCATATTGATCAAAAACAAAATGTTGTCCTGGTTTATATTTTATCTTAGAAATCATTTTTAAAAAATCTTTAAAAGAAATAGAATTAATAAATTTAGCATCTTTAACTCTTTTAGGATCTTTATCATATAAACCCCTAACATTTGTCATGTTAATAAAAAAATTAGCTTTTAAATAATCAGCAATTTGAGCAGCATCACCATCACTTGTCATTTTAGGTTGAAAACCCAATGCACCCACACAAACAATATTATTTTTTAATAGATTATCTTTGACTTCCAATAAACTATCCGGAACCAAATTAAAGCTATCAAAATAAGAGGCAACTAAAGCAGAATTTAATTTCGTGCTTTCAATTCCAACCAAACTTTCAAAATCATATTTACTCTTCTTAACACCCTTAATATATTTTCTAGCCGTAGAGCCCCCACCACAAACAACAATCACTTTATTTCCATTGTTAACAAAATTCTTAACAAAAGTAGAAAATTTTCTCAAATAATTAACATTAATTTTATCAGGAACTATTAAGCTACCCCCTAAAGAAATTACAACCATCATAAATATATTAATAAATAATCTATTTTAAAGGTTTCTTTTATAAAAATAAAAAATTATTTTTTACAACAAATAGCAGCAACCAAATATCTTTCATCATTGAAATCACCAAGGTATGGTTCAGATGATGTTTTTGTATTTGTTTTACAAACAGCACCCATAGGTCTTATATCACATTCTTCCATAAAAATATCTCTTCCTATCATTTGAGTAGAACCCATACAAGTACCATCATTACTACTAAAATAGGTTTGTATATTTGAGTACTCGCCAGCAAAACATTTAGAATAACCCTTTGTAGCTAATCTTTTACATACATCATTAGCACTCAAAGTAATTCCTTTAGACTCAGCAGCAATCCCGAGCTTGGTTAATTCAGCTAATCCCAAGTATTCGCATGCACTGGAAATACCAAATGGTTCGTTTATACCTGCTGGTTCGCTCATCTCTAGATTCTGCATTCCTGTATATCCAAGACTAGTTGAATTAGTAACAAGATAGACAACAAATAGAAAAACAATTGCCAAAACAGAAATAATAGTTATAATATTGAATTTGTCCATAAATATCACCCCATATTTTTATATTTAAAAATACTTTATAAATATTCTTATTTTACTTAGAAATATTACATAATTTTAATTGATTCTATTAAAATAGTTTATTCCCATTTATAGGTTCATATCCTTTAATATTTTGATATTTTTCTAATCCAACTAAAAAAGAATTTATACCATCATATGAATCTCTTACTTTATAAATAAGCCTTGCAGAAGTACCACTATGTAAAATTCTACCCAGTTCTATTAATAAAAGGCTTAAATCACTTGGCAAATTTTTAATTGTTTCATTAGAATAGGTATTATCAATCTCATGGAAAGATAATAAAAGGTGATCTATTTCTGTAGAAAAGTTATCTAAATCATTATTTTGTTCTTCTATAGCCATCCAAACAGAGTTTATATCAGTATGAAAATCTGGATCTATGTCTTCAACATATATTGGAATACCATCATCTTCTATGTTAACCATAAAGTAATAAAAAAGAAAAATTATTTAAAATTAACTGATATATAATTAAATGGCATAAACACAAATTATGCCATTTACTATAATATAATCAAAGAAAGATTTTGGCTTTAACAAGCCCGATTATCTGCCTCCCATAAACCAATACAGTTTCCACTTGGATCCAGACAAACAACAAAATAACCCATAGTAGGCACTGCAGTCTTCCCCATAACAACCTTACCACCTAAACTTTGACACTTATTAGCATATTCATCAACATTTGGCACCAAAATATAATTTACTGGAACATGTTCAGGCATAATCTTCTTCATTAGACCACCCTTTAA
>C687J26845_10000316_pt1 | contig 32190 bp, 26 predicted proteins | sample RifCSPlowO2_12_FD_26845 | JGI IMG/M metagenome (IMG submission 26845)
GACTTCACCCTGGTCGAGGGCGCCGGCGGTTGGCGGGTGCCACTGAATAAGTCGGCAACCCTGGCGCACCTGCCGATGGCACTGGAGCTGCCGGTGATTGTGGTGGTGGCGGTGCGCCTGGGTTGTATCAATCACGCCTTGCTGACGGTCGAGGCCATCGAGCGCGACGGCCTGTGCGTGGCCGGTTGGGTGGCGAATCTACTCGAGCCGCAAATGCCGCGCCTGGAGGAAAATCTGGCCGCCCTTGAGGCGCGTCTGAGTGCACCTTGCCTGGGGCGGATTCCCTTGCTCGGTGAGGCCTCGGCGGCGAACGTGGCGCGCTATCTGGATCTGCGCAGGCTGAATATCCGGCTATAAGCAGTGGCGGCGTGATTGCATTTTGCCTGTATATCTTTTGCTCAATCTCGGCTTCAATCAAAACTGGAGTTTTCCCGGTTGGGAGCGTCGCCATGCAAATTTCTGCCAGTAGTGCCTTTAATTCTGGGCTGAGCAGCGTTCAGAGTGGTCAGCAGCGGGTTAATCAGGCCGCCACTGATATCGCCAGCGCCAGCCTGCCCAAGCCGGTGGCGGAGTCGGCTGCGCCTAATCCGAGCAATAGCCAGGCGCAACAGGTCGATCTGGCCAGCAGCTTGGTTGATCTGCAAATAGGTAAAGAACAGGTGCAAGCCGGTGCCAAAGTGATCAAAACGGCTGACGATGCGCTCGGTACCCTGCTGGATATCCGCGCCTAAAACCTTTATTGGCCTCCCGCCAAGGCGAGGAGGGGTTAGATGAACATCGGTGGGTTAGGTCATTTTGCGACAGCTGTGCCGGCGGCCCTGCCCGCGCGCACGTCGTTGCGCTCAGCAACCGCTGAGTCGCTGCTTGGGCTGGCCTCCCCGTCGTCCTCCCCATCGTCCACTGCGACGCAACCTGAGTCCGACGGTTCAGCAGCTGTCGATGCCGCCGGTCGGCCAATCGCAACTCCCGCGCAAGAACAATTAATTCAACAGCAGATTGCCGAGCTAAGCAGTCGTGATCGAGAAGTGCGCGCCCATGAGCAAGCCCATTCGTCGGTCGGTGGTAGCTATGCCGGCGGGCCAACCTACAGCTTCAAACGCGGACCCGATGGTCGGACCTATGCGGTCGGCGGCGAGGTCAGCATTGATGTGAGCGCGATTGCCAATGATCCTGCTGCCACCCTGCGCAAAATGGAGCAGGTTGCACGCGCGGCCTTGGCGCCGGCCGAACCTTCCGGGCAAGACCTGCGCGTGGCGGCGCAAGCCCAGGTGCTCGCCGCTCAGGCGCGCATCGAGCTGGCGGCGCAACAGCGCGATGCGGCGGCCAGCGCCATTGCCGAGCGCAAGGCCCAGGCTGCGCAGCGTGAGCAAGACGAGGCAGACCAACAAACCGAGCAGCCGACAAAAACAGATCGGCAGGACGCGGATTTAGCGCCTAGTCTGCAGCTATACCACCGCTTAGGTCAGTCGCAGGAGTCTGCACCGGTGGTTGACGTGGTTGCCTAAACAGCCTGCGGGCGATGCTTGACAAGGTCGGGGCGTAAACGTATGTTTCAAACGCCTGTTTGACTGCTGGCCCGCATGTAGTCTATCGGGCCGCTGGGAGTGATCCCGCACACGACTGGCAAGCCGGTCACCCTAATTCGCAATTTACAGCAGAGGTTATTCGCTATGCCTGATTACAAGGCCCCCTTGCGTGATATTCGTTTCGTTCGTGACGAGTTACTGGGCTACGAAGCGCATTATCAAAGTATGCCGGCTTGCCAGGACGCTACCCCAGACATGGTCAACGCCATCCTTGAGGAAGGCGCCAAGTTTTGTGAGCAGGTAATCGCCCCGCTGAACCGCACCGGCGACATCGAGGGTTGCACTTGGAGCGAGTCGGGCGTTAAAACCCCGTCGGGCTTTAAAGCGGCTTACCAACAGTACGTTGAAGGCGGCTGGCCAAGCCTGTCCCACGACGTTAATCATGGCGGCCAAGGCCTGCCTGAGTCGTTGGGTTTGGTGTTGAGCGAACTGGTTGGCGAAGCTAACTGGTCGTGGGGCATGTACCCAGGTCTGTCCCACGGCGCCATGAACACCATCGCTGAGCACGGCACCGCTGATCAGAAGCACACTTACCTGACCAAGTTGGTAACTGGCGAGTGGACCGGCACTATGTGCCTGACCGAATCCCATTGCGGCACCGACCTGGGCATGTTGCGCACCAAGGCCGAGCCTCAGGCGGATGGTTCGTACAAAATTTCCGGCACCAAGATCTTTATCTCGGCTGGCGAGCACGACATGGCCGAGAACATCGTCCATATCGTACTGGCGCGCCTGCCGGATGCCCCACAAGGCACCAAAGGTATCTCGCTGTTTATCGTACCTAAGTTCATGGCCAACGAAGACGGCACCCCAGGCGCACGTAACGCCGTTGCTTGTGGTTCGCTCGAACACAAGATGGGCATCCACGGTAACGCGACCTGCGTGATGAACTTTGATGGCGCCACCGGTTACCTGATCGGCCCAGCCAACAAAGGCCTGAACTGCATGTTCACCTTTATGAATACCGCCCGTCTGGGTACTGCTCTGCAAGGTCTGGCGCACGCCGAAATCGGCTTCCAGGGTGGCTTGCAATACGCCCGTGACCGTCTGCAAATGCGTTCGCTGACTGGCCCGAAAGCGCCGGAAAAAGCCGCTGACCCGATCATCGTGCACCCCGATGTACGCCGCATGTTGTTGACCATGAAGGCCTTTGCCGAAGGCTGCCGCGCGATGGTGTACTTCACTGCCAAGCAGGTCGACATCGTTAAATACAGCGAGAACGAAGCTGACAAGAAAGCGGCTGATGGCCTGCTGGCTTTCCTAACGCCAATTGCTAAAGCCTTTATGACCGAAGTTGGTTTTGAGTCGGCTAACCACGGCGTGCAAATCTACGGCGGCCACGGTTTTATCGCTGAGTGGGGCATGGAGCAGAACGTTCGCGACAGCCGTATTTCCATGCTGTACGAAGGCACCACCGGTATTCAGGCCCTTGACCTGCTTGGCCGTAAAGTTCTGCAGACCCAAGGCGAGGCGCTCAAGGGCTTCACCAAGATCGTCCACAAGTTCTGCCAAGCCAACGAAGCCAACGACGCTGTTAAAGAGTTCGTTGCGCCATTGGCCGCGCTGAACAAAGAGTGGGGCGACCTGACCATGAAAGTGGGCATGGCTGCGATGAAAGACCGTGAAGAAGTCGGTGCCGCTTCGGTGGACTTCCTGATGTACTCCGGTTACGTCTGCCTGGCTTACTTCTGGGCTGACATGGCGCGTCTGGCTGCCGAGAAGCTGGCTGCCGGCACCGACGAAGAGGCCTTCTACACGGCCAAATTGCAGACTGCGCGCTTCTACTTCCAACGTATCCTGCCGCGTACCCGTGGCTTGGTGGTCACCATGGTTTCCGGTGCCAACAACTTGATGGATATGAAAGAAGAGAACTTCGCGCTGGGCTACTAAGTAGTAATCAGCTGAGAGGTTAGACGCCAGGTTGCACTGGCGTCGAATAAAAATGCCGCTGGCCTTCGGGTCAGCGGCATTTTTCGTTCTGGATGATTTAACTGCAGTAAAAATTCAAGTTTGCGATCTGCAGCCTGTGCCTTGCGGGTCGTCTGCAGGCAAAATGGGCGCTGATATTCGTGCGGGTTGGCTTGGAGTTTTGCCGTGTTGCGCTTTTCTGCTGTGCGCCTTGGGCATTTCTTGCCGTCGTTGTTGCTGCTCGTCGGCGGGCTGTTGGCCGCCAGTTTGGCCACCTTGAATGAGTTTTTTAACTCACTGTTTAATGTCCTGCCCACCCTGCTGCTCTTGCTGGGCGGTAGCTTTTGTATGGTCTACAGCCGCCAGCGCGAGTTGTTTCTATTGCTGACGGTGTACCTCGGTTACTTTTTACTCGACAGTCAAACCGATTATTTTCGCGCCAATGGCCGGGTCCGTGACGATGCGGCGCTGATCTTTCACCTGTGCAGTTTGCTGTTGCCGCTGCTCTATGGGCTGTACGCCGCCTGGCAGGAACGCACCCAGCTGATTCAAGACTTGATCGCACGGGCGGCGGTGCTGTTTGCCGTGGTCGGGGTGGCGGCGGCGCTCGAGCAGCGTTACCCCACCGAGGTGCTGACCTGGCTGGCGGACATCCGTTGGCCGGCCTTGCATGGCGCCTGGATGAGCCTGGTTCAACTGTCTTATCCACTGTTTGCGCTTGCGGCGCTGCTGCTAACAGTGCAGTACCTGCGCCATCCGCGGCCCCTGCATGCGGCGCAGCTAGTTGGCTTGCTTGGCTTGTTATGGATGCTGCCCAAGGTGTTTATCGAACCCCAGGCGCTGAACATCATGAGCAGCCAGGTGATGCTGATGATCGCCGTGGCCGTGGCGCACGAGGCCTACCAAATGGCCTTCCGCGATGAACTCACCGGCTTGCCTGGCCGCCGGGCGTTGAATGAGCACTTGCAACGGTTGGGGCGCAATTACGTGCTGGCGATGGCCGATATCGACCATTTCAAAAAATTTAACGACATCCACGGCCATGATGTGGGCGATCAGGTGTTGCGGCTGGTTGCTCAGCAATTGGGCAAGATCAGTGGTGGTGGCAAGGCCTATCGTTATGGTGGCGAGGAGTTCACCCTGGTGTTCCCAGGCAAGACCATTGAGCAGTGCCTGCCGCATCTGGAGGTGGTGCGGGCGGCGGTTGAGGCCTATCACCTGCAACTGCGCGAATCCGCCAAACGTCCCCATGACGATCAGCAGGGCCGGCAGAAGCGCGGGGTTAAAAGCGCTGGCAGTGTGGCGGTGACTGTGAGCATCGGTGTTGCCCAGCGCCAAGCGGCGCAGCCAAACCCCGAAGATGTACTCAAGGCGGCGGACAAGGCCCTGTATGAGGCCAAAAATGCCGGGCGCAATAAAGTCATGGCCCTGGGTCAGGCTCGTCGCGGAGCAGTGCGGGTGACCGCTGCGCCCGCCTGAGCGGGCGGCTGCCGGCTGTCGCGGTTACTGTTGCGCAAGGATGCCGCGCTAAGCCGCCGAGGTGTGCGATATCCGTGTGACTGAATGTCGATATACGGTCATAAGTCGACCCTTTTGCTCTTTCTTGTTGTTCGGTTACAATCGGCGTCATATTCCTATGGCGATCCTGCCAGTCTTTTTCGTGAGGTTCACATGGCTGATTACAAAGCGCCCCTGCGCGATATGCGCTTCGTCCTCAATGAGGTTTTTGAGGTTGCCAAGCTGTGGGCACAGTTACCCGCTATTGCCGAGGCAGTGGACGAAGAAACTGCTGCAGCCATTCTCGAAGAGGCGGGCAAGGTTACTGGTGGGGTTATCGCGCCGTTGAACCGTAGCGGTGATGAAGAAGGCTGCTCTTGGGCTGACGGCGCGGTGAAAACCCCAGCCGGTTTCCCTCAGGCCTACCAGGCCTACGCCGAAGGCGGTTGGGTTGGCGTCGGTGGTGATCCGGTATTCGGCGGCATGGGCATGCCCAAGGCGATCTCGGCTCAGGTCGAGGAAATGGTCAACTCGGCCAACCTGTCCTTCGGTCTCTACCCGATGCTGACTGCCGGTGCCTGCCTGTCGATCAACGCCCACGCCAGCGAAGAGCTGAAAGAGAAGTACCTGCCCAATATGTATGCCGGCACCTGGGCGGGCTCCATGTGCCTGACCGAGCCGCACGCCGGCACCGACTTAGGGATTATCCGCACCAAGGCCGAGCCACAGGCCGATGGCAGCTACAAGATTTCCGGTACCAAGATCTTTATCACCGGCGGTGAGCACGACCTGACCGAGAACATCATTCACCTGGTGCTGGCCAAGCTGCCGGACGCCCCGGCGGGCCCGAAAGGCATCTCGCTGTTCCTGGTGCCGAAGTTCATGGTCAATGCCGACGGCTCGCTGGGTGAGCAGAACGCGCTGTCCTGTGGCTCGATCGAACACAAGATGGGCATCAAGGCTTCGGCTACCTGCGTGATGAACTTCGATGGCGCCACCGGCTGGATCGTCGATGCGCCGAACAAAGGCCTGGCCGCCATGTTCACCATGATGAACTACGAGCGTCTGGGTGTGGGTATCCAGGGCCTGTCCCTGGGTGAGCGCTCTTACCAGAACGCCGTGGAGTATGCCCGCGACCGTATCCAGAGCCGCGCGCCGACCGGGCCGGTGGCTAAAGACAAAGCCGCCGATCCGATCATTGTGCATCCAGACGTGCGCCGCATGCTGCTGACCATGAAGGCCTTGAACGAAGGCGGTCGTGCCTTCTCCAGCTACGTGGCCATGCAGCTAGACACCGCCAAGTACAGCGAAGACGCCGCTACTCGCAAGCGTGCCGAAGAGCTGGTGGCCCTGCTGACCCCGGTAGCCAAGGCCTTCCTCACTGATATGGCGCTGGAAACCACCACCCATGGCCAGCAGATCTTCGGCGGCCACGGTTATGTGCGTGAGTGGGGCCAGGAGCAGCTGATCCGTGACTGCCGTATCACTCAGATCTACGAAGGCACCAACGGTATCCAGGCACTCGACCTGGTCGGCCGTAAAGTGGTCGGCAGTGGCGGTGCGTTCTACAAGCACTTCGCTGAAGAGATCAAGGCGTTCACCGATTCTGCCGATGCTTCGTTGGCCGAGTTCGTCAATCCGCTGAAAGCGGCAATCGACAACCTCGAGCAAATGACCGCCGATCTGTTGGTGCGTGCCAAGGCGAACCCGAATGAAGTCGGTGCGGCCTCGGTCGAGTACCTGCAAGTGTTCGGCTACACCGCCTACGCCTACATGTGGGCACTGATGGCGCGTACCGCACTGGCCAAGCAGGATCAAGATGAGTTCTACGTCAGCAAGCTCGGCACTGCGCGTTTCTACTTCGCTCGCCTGTTGCCGCGCATCCACTCCCTGACTGCCTCGGTCAAGGCCGGCAGTGAGTCGCTGTATCTGCTGGACGCTGCGCAGTTCTAAGCGCCACTGCGTAACGTCAAAGCCCCGGCCCAATAAGCCGGGGCTTTTTTGTGGGTTAAACGGATTCGGTGTTGTCTGTTACCCGGTTCAGCCAGGCGAGAAACACGCTGGCAGGCGTGTTGGCTTGCAGTTCGAGGGCCGGCAACTCGGCTTGGTCCTCCAGCAGCAGGCCTTGGCCGGGCGTGAGTGCTTGTTGCTGGCCGTCGGCGAGCTGGCAGTGCAGTGGGCCGCCGCTGTGGCAGTAGATAAACAGCACGTCGGCCGTGCTGTTCAGGCACTGGCGGGCGCGCAGGTGCAGCTGCTGCAGGCGGTGGGTCCAGTCGGTGCGGCGGGTCATGATGTTCAGGTCGGTGATCGGGCCGTCGAGCAATTCTGCGCTGATCGCCTGCTCGCCCGGGAACACCGCGATCGGCGCATCCGGCGTTATTAGCTGCAGCTCAACCTGTGCAGACTGCAGGCGCAGTCCGGCGCCGGCCAGTAATGCCAGGCTGCGGTCGATGCCGGTAAAGCGTGAGAACTCCCCGCCGCCGGCCACCTGGGCGCTGCTGATGCGCCACTGGAAGTTATCCAGGTTGGCAGTCGCCGGCGCTATGGCCAGCTCGAGGGTCATCCCGGTGCCGTTCTTCCAGGGCATCTGGCGCGCCGTGGCGCTGTCAATCAGACGTATGGTCATGCGTCGCTCCGGTCTTGGGTTGAATCATTAATCTGTATATACAAATAGAGCTTGAGTCTGTGCTGCCCTTAAACGCCGGGCTGTTGTGGCATAGAAGCCGGTTTTCGCCGTTGTTTTGGCCGCTTTCACCGCTTTGTGCGCGCCTGCGACCTTGGGTGGTGGCTGTTTGCAGGTCCGGTTTAAGTCGATTCGTGGTCTTGACGAGTCACTGTTGCTCGCCTAATGTATATACAAGATAGCTTGAGGAGTAGCCCTTGTCCAAGTCCAATCCGTCCCGCCTGCTGTGGCGCGCTGTGTGCGTCTTCGATGGCCTGAACACCTTGCCTGAGCCCATGGCAGTGTTGGTCGAGGGCGGCGTGGTGGCTGGCTTATGGCCTGAGTCGGCATTTGATCCGTGGCAGGCTCTGGGCGCGGTCGAGGTGGGGCGTGGCGGGGTGCTGACACCGGGGCTGATCGATTGTCACAGCCATTTGGTTTACGCCGGTGATCGTGCCGGCGAGTTCGAGCAGCGCCTCGAGGGCGCCAGTTACGCCGATATCGCCCGTGCTGGCGGCGGCATTCTCAGTACGGTGCGCGCCACCCGTGGGGCCAGCGAGGATGAGCTGCTGGCCCAGGCCTTGCCACGGCTGCAGGCTTTGCTGGCCGATGGCGTGACCACAGTGGAGATCAAGTCCGGCTATGGCCTGACCCTGGCCGATGAGCTGAAGATGCTGCGGGTCGCTCGCCGCCTCGGGGCAATCTTGCCGGTGCGGGTGTTGACCACGTTGCTCGGTGCCCACGCCCTGCCGCCGGAGTTCACCGCCGACAGCGACGGTTATATCGAGCTGGTCTGCCAGCAGATGATCCCGGCGGCGGCCGCCGAAGGGCTGGTCGATGCGGTGGATGTGTTCTGTGAATCCATCGCCTTCAGCCCGGCGCAAACCGCGCGGGTGTTCCAGGCCGCCCAGCGCCATGGCCTGCGCATCAAGGTGCATGCCGAGCAGCTCTCCAACCAGGGCGCCAGCGCCCTGGCCGCCGGTTATGGCGCGCTGTCGGCCGATCATCTGGAGTTTCTCGATGAGGCCGGGGTGCAAGCCATGGCCAAGGCCGGCACGGTCGCCACCTTGCTGCCCGGCGCCTTTCATTGCCTGCGCGAGACCCAGTTGCCACCGATCGAGTTGCTGCGTCGCTATGGCGTGCCTATGGCGCTGGCCAGCGATGCCAACCCCGGCACTTCGCCGATCTGTTTCCCGACCCTGCTGCTTAACCTGGCCTGCACCCTGTTCCGCCTGACCCCCCGTGAGGCCCTGGCCGGCATGACCGCCCATGGCGCACAGGCGCTGGGCTTGCCCGGACTGGGACGGATAGTCGTCGGGGCACCGGCCGATCTGTGCCTGTGGGACGTCCAGCAGCCGGCGGAGCTGGCCTACGCGGTGCAGCCTGGACGCCTGCGCCAGCGCATCTACCAGGGATCCATCAGCTACAACAAAGAGGACGCGGCCCATGACTGCTGACCGTTATTCCATGGACTGCTGGCAGGGCCGGATCGACCCCGAGCCGGACAGCCTGCGCTGGCACCAATCCATTCAGCCGTTGACGGCGGACAGCCCGCCGGGCGTGGCCTTGCTGGGTTTTGCTAGCGATGAAGGGGTACGCCGCAATCACGGTCGGGTCGGCGCCGCGGCGGCGCCGCTGGCGTTGCGCAAGGCTTTGGCCAACTTGGCCTGGCATCGCCAAGGGCCGGCCTTCGATGCCGGCGATGTGGTCTGCGCCGATGGCGATCTGGAGGCGGCGCAAGCGCGGCTGGGGCAGAACGTGTGCGCCTTGCTGGCAGCCGGGCATCTGCCAATCGTGCTCGGCGGCGGCCATGAAGTGGCCTTTGGCAGCTGGCTGGGCTTAGCCGAACACCTGGCCGATGGCGCTGTGCCGCGTATCGGCATAGTCAATTTCGATGCGCATTTTGACCTGCGCGATCCAGCCCAGGTGCATTCCTCCGGCACGCCCTTCGCGCAGATCGCCGAGCAATGCGCCGCCCGTGGCTGGCCGTTCCGCTATGCCTGCCTGGGGGTCAGTCGGGCCAGCAATACCCGCGCCCTGTTCCAGCGGGCAGCCGCGCTCGGGGTGCTGGTGCGCGAAGACCAGGAGATTCACGCCGGCAGCTTGCTGGCCATCGGCGCCGATTTGCAGCGCTTTATCGCCGATTGCGATGTGCTGCACCTGAGTATCGACATCGACGTACTGCCCGCCTGCGAAGCCCCCGGCGTGAGCGCCCCGGCCGCTCGCGGGGTGCCGCTGGCGCTGCTCGAACCCTTGCTTGCGCAGTTGCGCGACAGCGGCAAGTTGCGCCTTGCCGAACTGGCCGAACTGAACCCCAGCCATGACCTCGACAACCGCACCGCGCGCTTGGCGGCGCGCCTCGTGCATCTATTGACCTTAAGTGGCTGAGCCCATCAGTGCTCGGCAATCCCCAACAATAATCACTTGAAGATGAACGCCATGACCCGATTCCGTGACATCGAAATTCGCGCCCCACGCGGCACTGCCTTAACCGCCAAAAGCTGGCTGACCGAAGCGCCGCTGCGCATGCTGATGAACAACCTCGACCCGGAAGTGGCCGAGAACCCCAAGGAACTGGTGGTGTATGGCGGCATCGGTCGCGCCGCCCGCAACTGGGAATGCTATGAGCAGATCGTCGAAAGCCTGACCAACCTGAATGACGACGAAACCCTGCTGGTGCAATCTGGCAAACCGGTCGGTGTGTTCAAAACCCACAGCAATGCGCCGCGGGTGCTGATCGCCAACTCCAACCTGGTGCCGCACTGGGCCACCTGGGAACACTTCAACGAGCTGGATGCCAAGGGCCTGGCCATGTACGGTCAGATGACCGCCGGCAGCTGGATCTACATCGGCAGCCAGGGCATCGTCCAGGGCACTTACGAGACCTTCGTCGAAGCTGGTCGCCAGCATTACGCCGGTAGCCTCAAGGGCCGTTGGGTACTCACCGCCGGCCTCGGCGGCATGGGCGGCGCCCAGCCATTGGCCGCCACCCTGGCTGGTGCTTGCTCGCTGAACATCGAGTGCCAGCAATCGCGCATCGATTTCCGCCTGCAGACCCGCTATGTCGATGAGCAGGCCGAGAACCTCGATGACGCCCTGGCCCGCCTGAACAAATACTGCGCTGCAGGCCAGGCGATCTCCATCGCCCTGTGTGGCAACGCCGCCGAAATTCTGCCGGAACTGGTCCGTCGCGGCGTGCGCCCGGACCTGGTGACCGACCAGACCAGCGCCCACGACCCGCTGCACGGCTATTTGCCGGCCGGCTGGAGCTGGGATGAATACGTCGCCCGTGGCAAGAGCGAGCCGGCGGAGGTGGTCAAAGCGGCCAAGCAATCGATGGCCGTGCACGTTAAAGCCATGCTCGACTTCCAGAAAATGGGCATTCCGACCTTCGACTACGGCAACAACATCCGTCAGATGGCGCAGGAAGAAGGCGTTGAAAACGCATTCGACTTTCCTGGCTTCGTTCCGGCCTATATCCGCCCGCTATTTTGCCGGGGCATAGGTCCGTTCCGCTGGGTCGCCCTGTCCGGTGATCCGCAAGATATTTACAAGACCGACGCCAAGGTCAAGGAACTGATCGCCGACCCCCATCTGCACCACTGGCTGGACATGGCCCGCGAGCGCATCAGCTTCCAGGGCTTGCCGGCACGCATCTGCTGGGTCGGCTTGGGCCTGCGCGCCAAGCTCGGCCTGGCCTTCAACGAGATGGTCCGCAGCGGCGAGTTGTCGGCGCCGATCGTCATCGGTCGCGACCATTTGGATAGCGGTTCGGTGGCCAGCCCCAACCGCGAAACCGAAGCCATGCAGGACGGCTCAGATGCGGTCTCCGATTGGCCGCTGCTCAACGCCTTGCTGAACACCGCCAGCGGCGCCACCTGGGTCTCGTTGCACCACGGCGGCGGGGTCGGCATGGGTTTCTCCCAGCATGCGGGGATGGTCATAGTCGCCGACGGCACTGATGAAGCCGCGGCGCGTATCGCCCGGGTGCTGCACAACGACCCGGCCACCGGCGTGATGCGCCATGCCGACGCCGGCTACCCGATCGCCATCGCCTGCGCGCGGGAGCAGGGCTTGAACCTGCCGATGCTCGGCTAAGAGTTTTTCGCTTCACCCCACAACAATAAAAAAGCACCATGCCCCCAGAGGAGCACCGCACCATGAGTACACCGAGTGAGAGTTCACCGCGTCAGTCGTTGATCGAGCAGCGCTCAATCGACTTTATCCCCGAGGCCGAGCGCCATGGCAGCCTCTACAGCCAGTTCACCCTGTGGCTGGGGGCCAACCTGCAGATCACCGCGATAGTCACCGGGGCCTTGGCCGTGGTGCTGGGCGGCGATGTGTTTTGGTCGCTGATTGGTTTGCTGATCGGCCAGCTGTTCGGTGGTGTAGTGGTGGCCTTGCATGCTGCCCAAGGGCCCAAGCTTGGGCTGCCGCAGATGATCTCCAGTCGCGTGCAGTTCGGGGTCTACGGCGCGGCCATTCCGATCGTGCTGGTGTGCCTGATGTACCTGGGTTTCAGCGCCACCGGCGCGGTGCTGTCGGGGCAGGCCATCGCCCAGCTGATTGATGTCAGCGACAACAGCGGCATCCTGATTTTCGCCGCCTGCATCACCTTGCTGACGGCCTTCGGTTATCGAGTCATCCACCTGGTCGGCCGGATTGCCAGCGTCATCGGCATCATTGCCTTCGCCTACCTGTTCAGCCGTCTGCTGATGCTCAACGACATTGGTCTGCTGCTGGAGAATCGCCACTTCGCCTGGAGCACCTTCCTGCTGGCCGTGTCGCTCTCGGCCTCTTGGCAGATCGCCTTCGGCCCTTACGTGGCGGACTACTCGCGCTACCTGCCGAGCAAGACCGCCAGCTGGAAAACCTTCACTGCCGTGGGGCTTGGCACCGTGCTCGGCGCCCAGGCCTCGATGGTCCTGGGGGTGTTCGCGGCCGCCTTGGCTGGCGACAACTTTCGTGGCCATGAGGTGGCGACCATCGTCGGTCTGGGCAGTACCGGGGTGATAGCGGCGCTGCTGTATTTGAGCGTGGTGCTGGGCAAGGTCACGGTCTCGACCCTGAATGCCTACGGCAGCTTTATGTGCGTGGCGACCATCATCAGCGGTTTTCGCGGGCGCCTGCAGATCTCGGCGCTGCAGCGCATGCTGTTTGTTCTGGCGATTGTTGCCGCCTCCACCACCTTGGCGTTACTCGGTCAGCACTCGTTTCTCAGTGCCTTCAAGTTCTTCATCCTGTTTCTGCTGACCTTCTTCACGCCCTGGAGTGCGATCAACCTGGTTGATTATTACTTCATCAACAAGGAGCGCTATGACGTGCCGGCGCTGTCCGATCCGGATGGCCGTTATGGGCGTTGGAACCTGATGGGTATCAGCGTCTATGTCACCGGGGTGTTGGTGCAGCTGCCTTTCGTCGATACGCATTTCTACTCCGGGCCGATGGTCGCGGCGCTGGGTGGCATCGATATTTCCTGGATAGTTGGCCTGCTGCTCCCCGGCCTGCATTACTACCTGCTGGCTCGCAGTACTGCCCAGACGCGAGCTCTGGAGCAGGCCGCTTAGGCTGGCAGTATGCTGAGTGGGCGAGTCGCCGCCGATTGATCTGTGCACGTTCCAAGCCTTGCCTGCACCTACTGTTAGGCAAGGCCGCGAACCAAGGAGCCGAATGATGAGCATCCTGACCTTGCAACCCGGGCAATTGACGTTGGCGCAATTGCGCCGCGCCTATCAGCAACCGCTGCAGCTGCGCCTGGACGAGAGCGCCGCTGCGGTGATCGAAGACAGCGTCGCCTGCGTGCAACGGATTCTCGACGAAGGTCGCACGGCGTATGGCATCAACACCGGCTTCGGGCTGTTGGCCCAGAGCCGTATCGCCAGCGCGGACTTGCAGCAACTGCAACGTTCCTTGGTGTTGTCCCATGCGGCCGGCATCGGCGCGCCGCTGGACGATAACCTGGTGCGGCTGATCATGCTGCTCAAGGTCAACAGCCTGGCGCGCGGCTTTTCCGGCGTGCGTCGGCTGCTGATTGAGGCGTTGATCGCCCTGATCAATGCCGAGGTTTACCCGCATATTCCGCTCAAGGGCTCGGTGGGCGCCTCCGGTGATCTGGCGCCGCTGGCCCATCTGTCGTTGGTGTTGCTCGGCGAGAGTCAGGCCCGCCATCGCGGTGAGTGGCTGCCGGCCCGCGAGGCCTTGGCCATCGCCGGCTTGCAGCCGCTGACCCTGGTGGCCAAGGAAGGCTTGGCGCTGCTTAATGGCACCCAGGTGTCGACTGCCTATGCCTTGCGCGGTTTGTTTGAGACCGAAGATTTGTTCGCCGCCGCCACAGTATGCGGCAGCCTGACGGTCGAGGCCGCGCTCGGCTCGCGGGTGCCCTTCGATGCGCGTATCCATGCCGCTCGCGGTCAGCCGGGGCAGATAGATGCCGCGGCGGCGTATCGGCATCTGCTCGGCAGCAGCAGCGAGATCGGTCGCTCCCACGCCGACTGCGACAAGGTTCAGGACCCCTATTCGTTGCGCTGTCAGCCGCAGGTGATGGGCGCCTGCCTGACTCAGCTGCGCCAGGCCGCCGAGGTGTTGGCGCTGGAGGCTAACGCGGTGTCGGATAACCCGTTGGTGTTCGCCGCGGACAATCAGGTGCTGTCCGGCGGTAACTTTCACGCCGAGCCGGTGGCCATGGCGGCGGATAACCTGGCGCTGGCCATCGCCGAGATCGGCGCGCTGAGCGAGCGGCGTACCTCGCTGATGATGGACCAGCATATGTCGCAGTTGCCGCCGTTTCTGGTGGCCAATGGCGGGGTCAACTCCGGTTTTATGATCGCCCAGGTAACGGCGGCGGCCTTGGCCAGTGAAAATAAGGCGCTGGCCCACCCGCACAGTGTCGACAGCCTGCCGACTTCGGCCAATCAGGAAGACCACGTGTCCATGGCCCCGGCCGCCGGCAAACGCCTGTGGGAGATGGCCGCCAACGTGCGCGGGGTGCTGGCCATCGAATGGCTGGGCGCTTGTCAGGGCCTGGATTTTCGCGCCGCACGCAAGAGCTCGCCCTTGTTGGAGCAGGCCCGTGGGCTGCTGCGTGCGCGGGTGCCGTTCTATGTCGAGGACCGGTTCTTCGCCCCGGATATTGCCGCCGCCGAGACGTTATTGGCGACGCGGGTGCTCAATGGTCTGGTGCCCGCAACCTTGCTGCCATCGTTCGACTAAGCCGGCCCTTTCCGCGTTTATACGCGCAGTTCAAGCCGTGTGAAAACGTAGCGAGCGAAGGTTAGGCAAGGCAAAAACAGGCGAAAAAGTGCAGTTTACGAGTTGTAAATGAGCATTTTGAGTCTGTTTTTAACGCGGCATAACCAAGCGCAGTAGTTGTCACACGGTCTGAGTTGGCGGCGTTTTTTGCTGCGCCAACCTGCCGATCAATGAACGCCGCCTGTATCATCCAGGCCAGCGTCATCACTCAGGGAGCCTCCGTGGCCAGCACCGTACCCCGCTACCAGGCGATCAAGGACTACTTGCTCGAACGCATGCAAAATGGCGTCTATCCGGTGCATCAACAGATTCCACCGGAAGAGCAGCTGGCGCGCGATTTCGGCGTCAGCCGGATGACCGCCAACAAGGCCATTCGCGATCTGGTACAGGAAGGTTATCTGATCCGCCAGGCCGGCCTGGGCACCTTCGTTACCGACCGCAAGGCCGAGTCGTCGCTGCATGAAGTGCTGAATATCGCCAGCGAAGTGCGCGCCCGTGGCCATGCCTATAGCAACAATGTGCTGCGCTGCGAGGCCATCGCCGCCGATGACGAGGTGGCCCTGCAGCTCGGCGTGCGCCTGGGCAGCCAGGTGTTTCATACCCTGCTGGTGCACCGCGAAAACGACATCCCGATCCAGCTGGAGGAGCGCTTCGTCAATCCACGCTGGGTGCCCGAGTATCTGCAAACCGATTTTTCCCTGCACACGCCTAACGAGGTGCTGGTCGCCAGCTGCCCGATCTCCGATGTCGAGCACGTAGTCGAGGCCGTGCTGGTCGATGAGCAAAGCGCGCGCTGGCTGGAAATAGACCCGGCGGCGGCCTGCCTGAGCATGATCCGCCGCACCTGGTCGGATGAGCATCTGATCAGTTACGCCCGCCTGACCCATCCCGGCGACAGGTACAAGCTGCGCTCAAGCCTGAATCGGCGCGGCCGTTAGCAGGCCGCAAGCAAAAAGGCCCGCCCATAAAGTTGTGATGGGCGGGCCTTTTTGTTGTTGTCGCGCGGCTGTCTGGATCAGCCCTTGATCAATAACTCGACCTGGCTCGGATCATCGATAAAGCGGTTACGGGTACCTTGCAGGCGGAAAATTGTTTCGTTGCGGGCCTTCTCATCGGCGTCTGGCGGATCCATCTGGTGCCACTGTTTGAACATCTGCAGTTGGCCGACAATCGGCAGGCCGTACTCGATGTGCATGTAAAAAATCGCCCGGGCGACATTACCCTTGGCCTCGTCCCGCGGTTCAATGAGCTGAAAACTGGCCTTGAGGTTGCAGCCGATGTCGTCGAACTCGCTCGGCACCTCGGCGCCCAGGTTGCCGAACTGGGCGCCGCGGCGGGCCAGCTCGATTCGGGTTAACTCCGGGTAGAGGTTATGCAGGTCGGAAAGCATGTAGAGGTACTGCGGATTGCTCTGCAAACACTCTTGGTCGGAGCTACAGCGCAGCGCACTCTTGATGTGCTTGTGGCTGTACACGGGGCTGGCCATCAACGAGTGGTGGCTGGCGGTAAAAGGCAGGCCGCAATACAGCGAGGTGCCGCCGGCAGGGTAAAGCTCGCCCCAGAACAGTTGCCCGGCGCTGGCCTTGGGACTTGCCAGCTGGTTTTGGCCACCCGCCTGGGCGGGGATTGCGGCGGCATAAGCGGCCAGACAGCTAAGGGCGATAACAACTGCGCGCATGATTCCAACCCCGTGGCCGCGTGGTCGCAGCCGATTGTTTTGTAGGACAAATCGAGTCTAACAAGACGTAGGTCACAAAATAAACCAGAGCGGACGTTGGGTCAGCGCGTTTGTAGGCTTTGGCTTACACGAGTTGCTGTTGATCGGCGCTTACCTGCCGGGCTGTGCCTGGCTATTCTGTATCTCAAGGACGCAAGGATGCTGCGCAGGACGCGCATGTAAGTCACAGGGATATGTAGGAGTTCCGCCAGGATGGCGGTTAGATCACGGATGTCAGGATACAAAACAAAACCCCGCCTCGGCGGGGTTTTGTTGTTTCTGCGGTTGATTAAATCGCGCCAGCCGGCGATGGGTAGCTTAGTCGTTACGCTGCTCTGCTTGTTTGCGACAGGCCGCGCCAAAGGCTTGGAACAAGCGTACCGAATGGGGATTTTGCGCGGCTTGCCATTCCGGGTGCCATTGCACGCCGAGGGTGAACTGCGGATGGTCTGGCAGGTGGATGGCTTCTATCACTCCATCTTCGGCGTGGGCCAGGGGCTGCAGACCTTTGCCGAGGGTTTTGATGCCTTGGCCGTGCAGCGAGTTGACCGGGATTTCTTCCTGACCCATGAGTTTAGCCAGCCAGCTATTGGGCACCAGACGCACGGCATGAATATCGGCATACTGCTCGGCCGGCGGGGTAGTGTCGTCTTCGCGATGGTCGTTGAGGCCATCAACCTCGTAGAGCTTTTGGTACATGTCGCCACCCAGCGCCACGTTAAGTTCCTGCATGCCGCGGCAGATGCCGAGTAACGGTAAGCCCTTGGCCAGTGCGGCGCGAATCAGCGGCAGGTCGAAGTGGTCGCGGTCTTGGTCCTGGGCTTTGTCTGGGGTCAGGTTTTCTTGGCCGTAGAGCGTTGGGTCTATGTTGCTGCCGGCGCCGGTGACGTAGACACCGTCGACCATTGACAGGTATTGCTCGAGGTCCGCAGTGCCGAAGCAGGTGGGTGCCAGCAGAGGCACACAACCGGCAAGTTCGACCAGCGGGCTCATGTATTTTTTGGTCATCACCTGGTAATCATGGCCTTTGCGCTCTTGAGCGCCCATGGACATCAGTACGACCGGTTTTCGCTTAGGGTGTTGGATGTTGCCAGTGTTGTTGTTAGACATATGTCACCTTGAGGCAAGCCGTCACTTGCCGTTTTTGTGCAGCCAGGGCCAGTGCTGCTGTGACCCTGACTGTTGTAGCGGTACTGCCTAGCATGCTGATAACGCCGTAGTGCGAGGGCTTAACTCTTGCGCGGCGGCGCGGGTCAGCTGGCTGTTGCTGCGACTGGCGCAGGCAGGGCGTTACCGTGCCTCAGTGTGCCTTGGCTGTAAAATATGTCAAACGAAATGCTTGTTATTGTTGAAGATATCCAGTCAAAACGCCGTAAATTGATTCACCTGCGGGCTTTTATTGTGGATAACTGCCTCGACTCTTGCCGGAGTTACTGGGTGGCTTGCTGGTTAAGTTGCTTGATATCCACCTGCTTTAGCGCCGCATTGAACTGCTCTAGCGCCAGCTTGCCTGCGGCTGAGTTGGTGAAGCACACATGCAGGGTTTTGTCCTCCAGTGGCTTGCTGTTGAACTGCAGTTTGGCGGCCAGCGGTTTTAACTTCGGGCTGGTTTGCAGCAGGTACTGCATGACGTTCTGATCCACTACGGCGAGGTCGAAACGGCCATTTGCCAGTTTCAGCAGGTTCAATTCATCCGAGGTGGCGGCGTCGGTTTTGAGTTCGCCGGCGGCTGCCATTTTGTCGAACTCGGCGGTATTTACATAGCCGGCCACCACGCCAATTTTGCTGCTCTTGAGGTCGGCCAGTGAGGTCCAATTAATGGGTTTGGCGCGCTGCTCGGCAAAGCCGAGGGGGCCGTTGCCGATTGGTTCGGAGAACAGGCAGGGGCTACTGGGGTCGGCGTACTCCGGAAAATAGCCAACGAAGCTGGCGTCACTGCGGGCGGTATCGACGGCGCGCTGCCAAGGCAAGAACTTGAAGTTGACGCTGGCGCCGGCTTTCTCAAAAACCGCCTTGACCACCTGAGATGAGATGCCTTGTCCGGCGAGTTTTTCGCCGGTGTAGGGCGGCCAGTCGAGGCTGGCCAGGTTGAGGCTTTCAGCCATGGCTGGCGTGGCGAGGCCGACCAGTAAAGCGGCGCAGAGTCGCGCATTGCGTAGCCTTTGCATGGGTGGTGTCCTTGTGGGTGGCTTGTGAATGACTCTAGGTGAGTTCTTGCCGGCTCGCCAAGAATGTCGCGTTGGTGAGTCTGGGGAATGCTGCTAGACCTATAGGGTCCCCACTTGAAAAGAGCATCGACCATGAACCTGAAACTACTCTGGCAAGGGCTGCTATTTGGCGGCGCGCTGACGTCTGTCAGTGTCCACAGTGCGCCGCTTGAGGTGCTCACTGAAGACTATCCACCGTTCAATATGATGGCGGCAGACAATAAAATCAGTGGTTTATCAACCGAGATCGTTGAGGAGTTATTCAAGCGGGCCGGGGTCGAATACAAGATCAAACTGCTGCCTTGGAAGCGCGCATACGAGCAGACCCTGAACACGCCCAATACGGTGCTCTATTCCACCACCCGCACGCCAGAGCGTGAGGCTTTGTTCAAGTGGGTGGGGCCGCTGGTGAGTAACAACTGGGTGTTTTTTGCCAAGACTGACTCGCCACTCAAGGTCGTCAGTTTGGACGATGCTAAGCAGTATTCCGTCGGCGGCTATTACGGTGATGCGGTGGCTGAATACTTGGCGGCTCAGGGTTTCAGCAAGTTGCAGTTGGCACCCAGTGATCGTTCTAACGCCAAAAAACTCGACGCCGGGCGCATTCAGCTCTGGGCGACTGGCGAATACCTGGGGCCTTATTTGGCTGCCCTGGAAAAAGCCCCGCCACCCAAGGTGATTTTTACCTTTAGGGAGACGCAAATGAGTTTAGCCTTCAATAAAAGCGCGCCGGACGATCTGATCCTGAAGCTCAATGAGACGCTTGAAGTGATGCGCAAGGAAGGCGTCATTGACAGGCTCAACGCCAAATATCACTAGCGGCAGTAGTTGCTCCGCGGCTCGGTGCGGCGGCATAGGGTTCCATAACACCGAGCAGGTATCCGCAGTTGGGTCGCTAACGAGTCACGGCATAAAGGGCAGGGTGAGTGTGGCGAGTTATCGCTAAAAAAATGGCCTGCAGATGCAGGCCATTTAATGGAGGCGCAGAACCTGCAGGCTTAGCGAATACCGCTGCCGCTCAATGCCTCCGGCGACCATTGCATACTGGTCAGGTCGGGAATGTATTTCACCCCGCCGTAAGGGCCGGTCATGCCGGTGATGTTGTAGCTGCCACCGACTAGGTCATAAATCATATGGGCTGGGCCTACTGGTACTTTCACGTCATAGCTTGGCGCCAGAAACGCCAGTGAGCCGCGAAACAGCCCGCCGCGGGCATCGTATTCATCGGAGGCCACTGCAGCCCAGGTATCTTCATCGAGGAAGAAGGTGCGCTTTTGGTAAATGTGGCGCATGTCGGGCTTCAGCGTGCCCTCGACCACCCAGACGCGATGCAGCTCCCAGCGTACTTTTTCTGGATTGACAAAGTTTGGGGTGGTCATCTTGCCGACGTCGATGTCGTAGACAATGGAGTAACTGTTGTAGGGGATGTACATCTCTTTTTTGCCGACCAGCTTCCAGTCGTAGCGATCCAGTGCGCCCGAAAAGACATAGGTGTCATCGTAGGTTGAGGCACCGGCCGAGCCTGGGTTTGGCGTGTCATAGGACAGATCGGGCGCCAGCTTCACTCGGCGCTGTCCGGGCAGGTATTGCCAGCCGCGCCGGGGTTGGGCCAGAGGGTCGAGAGCATCCTGAATCAGTACCGCTTCGCCAGCGCGGCGAGCCGGTGCGGTGTAAGCAACTTTAACCCGATAGAAAATTTCTTTCGGGTCGCTGACGGTGGTGCGCGTCGGGTCCTGATAGAAGGGATAGTTGATGGTGGCGTCGCCTGTAGTGGCTAGGGTCGCGGTGCCGGCGCTGTCGACGTTCCAGTTGTCGAATTTGCTGTTGGCGGTGCTGCCTTGGTAGCGCAGCAGGTGGTTCCACATGGCTTCGCTACCGTTGGCCGGAATTGGGAAGGGGGTGCCGGGCAGTGCATTCGCAATACCCACACCACCACCCGTTGAACTGGCATTGGCCGCGTTTTTCAGGCTGTTGTCGAGTACCCATTGCGGCAGTGCCGCTGAGCGGTGAGTGGGGTAAACATCGAGCTTGAAGTCGGGGAAGCGCTTAAGCAGTTCGGTGACAGTCGCGGTCAGGCGCTCGGGGTGTTGTGCGGCATTTTTAGCGTCGATTACCTGCGTCGGTTTTTCATCGGCATAGGGGTTCGGGCGCATGCTGTCGCCGCTGGTGAAGCCGGCCGGCAGCGTGGTATTGCCGCCGGTGTATTCAGGAATACTGCCGTCGGCGTTGGCAGCTTTTTCGGCGCCAAGCTGTGTCAGGCTTTGCCCCAGCTTGGCCACTTGGTCAGCGGGTGCCGCTGCATGAGCCGCATAACTTAACCCCAGTGTTGCAGAGGCAGACAGCAGAATCAGTGGTAATCGCATTGAACAGCTCCTTCGCTTTGGAATTCTCTAAACCCTGCGCCCTCTATTTATTTGCGGGTTTGCAGGATGAAGCAATTGCATCTTTGTCGCTGCGGAGTATCGGCCGCTAAACTTCATTGCTGAGCGTAGCTTGAGTTTTATTATTTGGGCGCCGCCGCGGCCGAGTGTCGCGGGTTTGCGTTTAGGCGCTAAGCCATTTTCAGCAAGCTGTGGATGTTGATTTAAACGTCGCCGGCAGATCCTCAAGCGGGGCCGGTGCATTTCGCTCAGCTGTCTGCCGGCGTTGTCGGCTTTTCCTTCGCCCATAAAAAAGCCGCGCAGTGCGCGGCTTTAAAGGTGGTGGGCCCACACGGACTCGAACCGTGGACCAAAGGATTATGAGTCCTCTGCTCTAACCAACTGAGCTATGGGCCCCAGAAAGCCGGCGGATTATAACGAGCTGGTGTGGTTAGCGCCAACTTAACGGTGCGTTAGCTGATAAATGATCGGATGGTTGCGTGAGGTTTTTGTTTTAGCCGGCGCGGTGCGGGAGCTAAAACAAAAACCCCAGCCGGGGCTGGGGTTTTGTTGTTACTCGTCGAGGAAGGAGCGTAGATGCTCGCTTCGTGACGGGTGGCGTAACTTGCGCAGTGCCTTGGCTTCGATCTGGCGGATCCGCTCGCGGGTCACGTCAAACTGTTTACCGACTTCCTCAAGGGTGTGGTCGGTATTCATGTCGATGCCGAANCGCATGCGCAGCACTTTGGCTTCGCGGGCGGTAAGGCCGCCGAGTACGTCGCGGGTGGCTTCTTTGAGGCTCTCNACAGTCGCCAAGTCGATCGGCGATTGCATGGTGGAGTCTTCAATGAAGTCGCCCAGGTGCGAGTCTTCGTCGTCGCCGATCGGGGTTTCCATGGAGATCGGCTCTTTAGCGATCTTCAATACCTTGCGGATTTTATCCTCAGGCATTTCCATGCGCTCGCCGAGCTCTTCCGGGGTCGGTTCGCGACCCATTTCCTGCAGCATCTGCCGCGAGATACGGTTGAGTTTGTTGATCGTCTCGATCATATGCACCGGGATACGGATGGTCCGCGCCTGGTCGGCAATGGAGCGAGTAATCGCCTGGCGAATCCACCAGGTGGCGTAGGTGGAGAACTTGTAACCGCGACGGTATTCGAACTTGTCCACCGCCTTCATCAGGCCGATGTTGCCTTCCTGAATCAGATCGAGGAACTGCAGGCCGCGGTTGGTGTACTTCTTGGCGATCGAGATCACCAGGCGCAAGTTCGCCTCAACCATTTCCTTCTTCGCGCGGCGGGCCTTGGCCTCACCGATCGACATGCGGCGGTTGATGTCTTTGATTTCGGCGATGGTCAGGCTGCAGTCGGCTTCCAGTGCGATCAGCTTTTGCTGGCAGCGTTGGATATCCGGTTGCAGGCGGCCGATGGCTTCAGCGTATTTGCTTTTGCCTTTGGCCAGCGCGTCGCTCCAGCTTTCGTCGATTTCATGGCCGGGGAACAGGCGCAGGAAATCGGCGCGCGGCATCCGCGCATCACGCACGCAGAGCTGCATGATGGCGCGTTCTTGGGCGCGAATGGCTTCCAGGGCGCCACGAACTCGTACCACCAAAACTTCGAACTGTTTTGGGATCAGCTTGATCGGCATGAACAGCTCAGCCAGTAGCGCCAGCTCGGCAATGCCTTGCTTGCTGCTGCGGCCGTGCTTCTTCAGAACCTTTTTGGACTTTTCCAGTTGCTCCAGTACGGCGCCGAAACGCTGGCGGGCGACTTCTGGATCTGGGCCGGTCTCGACTTCTTCCTCTTCCTCTTCGGCGGCTTTTTCTTTGCCGTCGTCTTCTTCGTCTTCAGCTTTCTCTTCTGGGACGACTGGCGCTACGGGCGCGACTTCGGCGGGAACGCTGCCGTCATCGGGATCGATATAGCCGATAAAGAGGTCGGTGAGCTTGCCGCCTTCGACGCTGACACGGTCGTATTCGGCGAGTACGCCGGCGACGGTGCCAGGGAAGTGGGCAATAGCGCCCATGACTTCGCGGATGCCTTCCTCGATGCGTTTGGCGATTACAATTTCGCCTTCGCGGGTGAGGAGCTCTACGGTGCCCATTTCGCGCATATACATGCGCACGGGATCGGTAGTGCGGCCAATGTCGCTTTCGACCGATGCCAGCGCAGCGGCGGCTTCTTCGGCGGCGGCTTCATCGGTATCGGCTTCGGCTAATAGCAGGGCATCTGCATCAGGAGCGGTTTCGAAAACCTTGATCCCCATGTCGTTGATCATGCGGATGATGTCTTCGACCTGTTCTGGATCGGAAATTTCTTCCGGCAGGTGGTCGTTGACGTCCGCGTAAGTCAGGTAACCCTGCTCACGACCACGACTGATCAAATCTTTTAGGCGGGACTGTTGTTGCGCTTTTCCGGACATAACACCCTATCCATTGAAGGTCTTGGCGGGCAAAAAACAAGCCGCGGATTATACCCGTGAAACGGCCTTATGCGCCAGTTGTAGTTGGGGCTATTACTGGCGTAGTGCGGCTTAGTAGGTCGCGTAACTGATCTTTATCTTCAGCGCTGAGTTCGCCTTCGCGCGCTTTGCGCAATAGGCGCTCAAGGCCGTGTTCGCGTTGGCGGGCTGCAAGACTAGTTATAGTGTCGAAAAACTGTTGTTCAAGGTTGTCGGCTGAAATCAGCCATTCCTTTTCCGCCAGTGCGCGCAATAGGCGGCCTTGGTCGGTGCCGTGCCAGCGGGCAATCAGCTGCAGGCTGCGCAGTTTTGGGTTCTTTTGCAGCGCTTCGAGCAGGGCGACCAGCAGTTGGGCATAGGTGTCGTCTTCGGCAGCGAAGTGGCTGGCATCTTCGACTTTTTGCGCCAGTTGCGGGTGATGCAGCAGGGTGCGCAGGGCGGTCAGGGTCGGTGATTCGACGTTAACGGCTTTGCGCGGCCCGCGCGGGGCGTCGTCGTTGCCGCCTTTTTTCCAGTTTTTGTCTTTGTTCCAAGTTTTGCCTTCGGTTTTTTTCCAGCTGTTTTGCTGGCCGTAGCCGCTGGCGGCTGGCGCTTCGATGTAATCGGCGTAGTCGGCGATATCAGCCATGTCGCCGTAGTCGGGCGGTGCGTCGTAATGGATGGCTGGTGGGTAATCGGCCGGCGCTGGTGGTGCTGGGTTATGGCCGATCGGGTCGCTGTTACTGCTGTTGCTGTTGAGGCCGGTGATTTCGCTCAGGCGTTGGCGCATCAGGGTGCGCAAGTTGGCGCCCGGAACTTTGTCGATCAGTGGGGCGGCCAGGGTGGCGAGGTGCGCCTTGCCTTCCATGGAGCGCGGGTCGGCCTCTTGGCAGAGCTGCTGGAAAAAATAATCGGCCAGCGGCTGAGCTTGCTGGTTGATGCGCGCGCGAAACGCCTCAGTGCCTTCGCTGCGCACCAGGGTGTCGGGGTCTTCGCCTTCAGGCAGAAACAAAAAGCGCGCGCGGCGGCCGTCTTGCAGGCTCGGCAGGGTGGCTTCCAGTGCTCGCCAGGCGGCTTTGCGGCCGGCTTGGTCGCCATCGAAGCAGAACAATACGCTGGGCACTATGCGAAACAGGCGCTTGAGGTGTTCTTCGCTGGTGGCGGTGCCGAGCGTGGCCACGGCGTTGCGCAGGCCGAGTTGGGCCAGGGCGATGACGTCCATGTAGCCTTCGACCACCATGATTTCGTCGAGATGGCGGTTGCTTTGGCGCGCTTCATAAAGGCCGTAAAGCTCTTGGCCTTTATGAAAGACCGGGGTTTCCGGTGAGTTCAGGTACTTGGGTTTGTCGTCGCCCAGTACCCTGCCGCCAAAGGCGATGACGCGGCCACGGCTGTCGCGAATCGGGAAGATCACCCGGTCGCGGAAGCGGTCGTAGCGCTTAACTTTCTCGGGGTTGTCGGCGTTTTCCACCAGCAGGCCGGCGTCGATCAGGTTCTTTTGCGCCAGGCTGTCGCCGCCCAGGTGTTTGGCCAGGTTGTCCCAGCCGGGCGGGGCGAAGCCTAAGCTGAAGTCGCGGGCGATCTCGCCCGACAGGCCGCGGCCCTTGAGGTAGTCAACGGCGGCTTTGCGGCTCGGGTGGCTTTTCAGGGCTTGACGATAAAACTCGCTGGCGGCGGTCAGTAGTGCGTAGATCGGCGAGTCGCTGGGTTGGCGTGGCGCTTGTGGGCGGCCGCCTTCCTCGCGGGGCACTTCCATGCCGGCGCGTTTGGCCAGCTCTTCCACGGCCTGGATGAAGTCCAGGTGGTCGTGGTCCATGATAAAGCCCAGGGCATTGCCGCCGGCGCCACAGCCGAAGCAGTAGTAGAACTGCTTGTCTGGGCTGACGCTAAAGGATGGGGTCTTCTCTTTATGGAAGGGGCAGCAGGCGCTGTGGTTTTTGCCGGATTTTTTTAAACTTATACGCGAACTCACCACGTCGACAATGTCGGTGCGGTTGAGGAGGTCGTCGATAAAGGATTGTGGGATCAGGCCGGCCATAAGGTTCAGGTTACTGCGTGAGGCGGTTGCTGGGCAGGCAAAAACAAAAAAACTCCGGCCATTCGCTGAATCGCGAAGCGGAGTGTGGTGTAACACTGCGGTAGTGCTCAGCCGGGGCTGGACATTACCGCAGTAGCGTTAGCGGCGTAGCAGTGAACTCAGTACAGACGTTCGTGACGGCGCTGTTCGCGCTGCACTTTCTTCGCGTGACGCTTAACTGCCGCGGCAGCTTTACGCTTGCGCTCGGAAGTTGGTTTTTCGTAGAACTCACGGCTACGAACTTCGGCCATAACGCCGGCTTTTTCGCAGGTACGCTTGAAACGACGCAGAGCTACGTCGAAGGGTTCATTCTCTTTAACTTTGACGGCTGGCATCGAGGGCTTACCTTCACTATTTACCGGTGGTGAACGCTCTCCTGGCAGTAAGCGCTGGAGAACGCGGTTTTTAAGGGCTGCGGATGGTAACCCCTCGGCGTTAGGAATGCAAAGCCTCTGATCGAAAAGCGCTGGTCGGTGCGCTGGGTGGCGCTTATCATGCGCGCCTGCAAATTGGCCCATCTGATAAGGCGCAAACCCATGCTAGTGCTGGGCTTAGAGACTTCCTGCGATGAAACCGGCGTAGCCCTGTACGACAGCGAGCGCGGCTTGCTGGCGGATGCGTTGTTTAGCCAGATCGATTTGCACCGTGCTTACGGTGGCGTGGTGCCCGAACTGGCCTCGCGTGATCATGTTAAGCGTATGTTGCCGCTGATTCGCGAGGTATTGAGCGAGGCGCAGTGCACGGCCAAGCAGATTGATGCCATTGCCTATACCGCCGGGCCTGGGCTGGTCGGTGCCTTGCTGGTCGGCGCCTCCTGCGCCCAGGCGCTGGCCTTCGCCTGGGATATCCCGGCGCTTGGGGTGCACCACATGGAAGGTCATCTGTTGGCGCCGATGCTCGAGGAGCAGCCGCCGCAGTTTCCGTTCGTGGCCTTGCTGGTTTCCGGTGGCCATACCCAGTTGGTGCGTGTGGATGGCATTGGGCGCTACCAGTTGCTCGGTGAGTCGCTGGACGATGCTGCTGGTGAGGCCTTCGACAAAACCGCGAAAATGCTCGGCTTGGTCTATCCTGGCGGCCCCGAGATTGCCCGCTTGGCCGAGCAGGGTCAGCCGAATCGCTTTGTCTTCCCGCGGCCGATGACTACCCGGCCGGGCTTGGAATTTAGCTTTAGTGGGCTGAAAACCTTCGCCTTGAATACCTGGCAGCAGGAACAGAAAGGCGATGCCAGTGATGAGCAGACTCGCCGCGATATTTGCCTGGCCTTCCAGTTGTCGGTGGTGGATACCCTGACCATCAAGTGTCGACGGGCGCTGAAATTAACCGGTTTAAAGAATTTGGTGATTGCCGGCGGAGTGAGTGCCAACACGGCGTTGCGCCAGGGCTTGGAGAAAATGCTCGGCGAATTTAATGGCCAGGTGTTTTATGCGCGGCCACGCTTTTGCACCGATAACGGCGCCATGATCGCCTATGCCGGCTGCCAGCGCTTATTAGCCGGGCAGCACGATGGTCCGGCGATCAGCGTGCAGGCGCGCTGGCCGATGGAGCAATTATTGCCGTTGTGAGGCGGATTCAATCTGAACGGTTAAAATTGCCGTTCGCGCCCGGCGAACAGGTCGCGTAAATTGCTCCGGTGGCGCCATACCACCAGACCGCACAGGGCGCTCATGGGTAGTAAGGCGCCGGGTTGTTGCCAGGCCAGCAGGGGCAGTGTCAGTGGTGTGGCGATCAGGGCGGCGAGCGAACTGATACGGGTCAGCTTGAAACTGAGCAACCAGGCGACGACAGCCAGCAAGGCGGCGGGCGGATAGAGCCCCAGCAACATGCCGGCAGCAGTGGCTACGCCTTTACCGCCGCGAAAACGAAAGTACAGCGGGTACATATGACCGACCACGGCGGCTAAACCTATCCAGGCTTGTTGCTGGATGTTGAACTGCCAGGCAGCCGCTAGCAGTACCGGCAGCAGCCCTTTGAGCAGGTCGCCGAGCAGGGTGAGGATGGCGAGTTTTTTGCCGGCGACGCGCAGCATGTTAGTCGCGCCAGGGTTGCCGGAGCCGCTGGCGCGCGGGTCTGGGCCGCCGGCCAAGCGGCTGAGCAGGATGGCGAAGGACAGTGAGCCGAGCAGGTAGGCGAGGATCGCCAGTAGCCAAAACATGGTTTCCATTCCGGGGCGGTTGAGCCTCGATTCTAACGGCGCATTGCGCCCTTGTCCTGCGCAGTGGCGCAGGTGCACAGGCAAACTGTTGCGCTGACTGTGGGTCGCGCTGGAGAAGCGAGTTTGGACAGAGTGTTTATTGAAGGCTTAGAGGTCGATACGGTGATCGGTGCCTACGACTGGGAGCGGGAAATCCGCCAGTGCCTGCGGCTCGACCTGAGCTTTGGTTGGGATAATCGGCCGGCCGCTGCCACCGATGATTTGACCAAGGCGCTGGATTACGCACAGGTGTCGGCGCGGATTCAGGCCTTTGCTTCTGAGTCGACGTTTATCCTGGTTGAGACCTTTGCCGAGCGTCTGGCCGCGCTGTTGATGAGTGAGTTTCAAATCCCCTGGCTGCGACTCAAACTGACCAAGCCCGGCGCGGTGCCTGCGGCCACCGGTGTGGGTGTGGAGATTGAGCGCGGATGTCTCTGACCCAGGTATTTCTAGGTCTCGGTAGCAATATCGAGCGCGAGGCGCACCTGTGCGCGGGTCTGGAGGCGCTGACCACGTTGCTCGGGCCGCTGGAGTGCTCGCCAGTGTTTGAAAGCTTGCCGGTGGGGATCAACAGCGGGCGGTTTTTCAATCTGGTGGTGTCGGCCCATACCGACTTGCCTTTGGCCGAGCTGGACCGGCGTTTGAAGTGTATCGAGGCCGACAATGGTCGCTATGCGCCTGGGCGCAAGGGCCTGCCGCTGGATATTGATGTGCTGCTGTATGGTCAGCAAGTCGGCAATTTTGATGGACTGATTTTGCCGCGTGGCGAGATTCTTAAAAACGCCTTCGTACTCTGGCCACTGGCGCTGCACGCGCCGCAACTGCTGCACCCCGGCGCGCAGCGTAGCTTCGCCGAGCTCTGGCAGACGGCGCAGATTGACCAACAGTTGTGGCCGGTTGCGTTTGTCTGGCGGGGTCAGCAACTGACCCCAGCATCGCTGCTGGACGCCTTTAAGCCGGTCGGTTAAACCGCGCGACGGTTGCTCGCGCGGTTTAGGTTCAGGCTGTGTGTTTGCTGCGCAACTCGCCCGCGAAATGCCGTACCTGCTCGCCAATGCTTTCAATCGTCAGGCGCGCGCGGACAATCAATAGCCCCACGTGCAAATCAAACAACACCCACGGCACCAGGTTGAAGGGCACGCCCTCAGTGGCCTTGGCTTCGATCAGCTGCATCATGACTTTGTGTGTCTGGCTGTCGTAGCGTGGATGGTTGCGGTTGCCGGCTTGCTCGCGGGCTTGGGCCCAAAGCTCTACGACCTGATGGTCGGTCAAGCCGGAAGAGATGGCCAGAATGTGTAAGTTACGTGGTGCACGCATGATATTTCTCCTTGCCTCTGGAGTGTCGAGGCGATGGGAGAAGGTTATGGGCTGGCGCCGCTTGCGGCCATCACCCGCAAGGGGTGGGCAGGGGTGGGTGGGGTGTGGGGTTGGTGGTCAACTGAGCAAGCCGAGCAGTCGGGCGCGATCGACCGCATGCTGGCGGTTACCGGCATTCAGCTTGGTAAACAGCTTCTTCATATGCCATTTGATGGTTTCGTTGCTCAGGCCCAGGGTTGAGGCAATTCGCTTGTTGGGCAGCCCGGCGGCCAGTAGTTGCAGCACTTCAGTTTCTTTGGGAGTCAGAAACGCGCTGGCCGCCGTTGCGGATGCAAGACTGGCGGGGCTGGCAGGCTCGGCCAAGGATGTTTGGGCCGCCGCGAGCACTCGCTGCACAAAGTCTGGGCTGATTGAGGCGTTGAGCTCGCCAGTGGCGGCGCTGCGGGCGATCAGTTCGACAATGGCCGGCAGGGTGTCGGCAAATACCCGCACCTGACCACCGGATTCGGCGTGACCGAGGGCGGCGTTCAATAAGGGATTTGGCGACTCGCCGGCCCGTTCACTGACCAGCGCCTGCAAGGCCAGAATCTGCACCATTTCCCGCCCGCGATTAAGCTGCTGCGCCAACGGCCAGGCCTCGCTCAGCCAGCGGCTGGCCTCGGCGTTCTGCTCGGCGCTCAGCGCCGTGTAGCTGTGGGCAAGGGCGCGGTACAGATGTAGCAGCGGATGCAGGCTTTGCGCGGTGAGCGGCGCGGCCTGGTCGAACAGCGCTTCCAGATCGGCGAGCAGGGCCGCACATTGGCCGCTGCGCTGGCGGGTGGCATGCAGGCGAATGCGCTCCAGCAGGCCGAGTAAATGGGTGCTGAGAATCCCCTGGCTGGCGCCGACAGCGGTCAAGGCTTCCAGCAGGGCAAAGGCCCGCGGTTCGCAACCGTCGGCGGCGGCAATGCGGGCTTGGGTCAGGTAGCTGCGCTCGCTCCACATCAGCTCGCCGCTGCGCCCGCTCAGGTCAAAACGTGCGGCCAGCAAGGTGCGCGCCTCGCTGCGCTGGTCACGCTCCCAGCAGGCGCTGGCGAGTACGGCCGCGAGAGTCATGGTCAGCTCGTTGCGCCGCCCAGCGCGCGCTTCGCATTCGCTATAGCGGCGCCGCACCGCGGCTTCAGCCAGCACTGGGCGGCCTTCCCAGAGATAAATATGGCCGAGGCTGCGGTCATGGAAAACGCTTTGGGCGAAGTAGCCGTGCTCGCCCTGGATGCTCAGCAGCAAGTGCCGGGCTTCTTCGCTGGCACCACGAAACAGCGCGGTAAACGCCTTGATGTGCACCATGCTGCGGGTGGCCAGGGAGTCTGGTGCGTCGCTGGGGAAGGCTTCGCTATAGTGCCGCGCGGCGTCGAGGCGTTCGGCGCGTGAGTTGGCCACGGCCAGAATCGCCAGTGCTTCGCAGTACAGTTCGGGGGGGGCGTACGAGGGTTCGGCCAGGCTGCCGACAAAGTGCTCGGCGCGCTGCCAGTCGCCGCTCAGCGCGGCTTGCCAGCCCGCGGTCAGGCGTAGCGCCGGGTGCTGGAAGATCTCTGCAGCCGGCAGGCGGGTCAGCCAGTCGGCAACTGTGCCGTAGTGGCCCTCTTTCATGCAGCTGTCGTACAGGTTGTCGGCAATCAGCGCGAAGGCTTCGTGCTTGTGGCCCGCCGCCAGCGCATGGCGGGCGGCTTCTTCGGGATTGCCGTGGGCCGCCAGCCACCGCCAGGCGCGGCGGTGAATGGCCTGCTGCTCGGCGGGCGGTAATTGCTGGGCGGCCTGGCTGCGCAGGTATTCGCGAATCAGCGGATGCAGGCGCAGCCATTGGCTGTTGTCGACGCTGCTGAGCAGGGCGCTTTCGCTGCGCAGCTGTTCGAGCAGCGCGGGCGCATTGGGTTGCTCGCTGATGGCCGCGCACAGCTCGGGGTGCAGGGCATCGAGCAACGCGCAGCGCAGTAGAAAGTCGGCCAGGCCCGGAGCTAAATGGGCGAGAAAGCCGGCCAACAATTGCTGGGTAGTTTCATCGCCGGAGTGCGAGAAATGTTGCAAGGCCTGCTCGGGGTCGCTGGCCTGCTCCATGGCCGTCACCGCCAGTTGCAGGCCCAGCGGCCAGCCTTCGGTGAGTTCATGCAGACGCGCCGCCAGGCCGAGGGTGGCTTTTTCGACGAAACGCTGGTTGAGCAAACTGAGGGTTTCGTTGAGGTCGAATTGCAGTTGCTTGACGCTGACCCGGCGTAAATTGCCGTGCGCGACTAAATCGTTGATGGCCAGGGGCAGACGGCTGCGTGAGCCAATCACGATCTGCAAATTGGCCGGCAGATTGTGCAGCAGGTAGTCACACAGTTCGATCAGGGCGGGGTCGCTGATGCGCTCGCCGTTGTCGAGGATGATCACCGTCGGGTGGGCGGTTTCGGCAATCTCTGCCAGCAAGGTGGTCGCCGCCTGCTCCAAACCACTGCCGCGCAGCAGTGCTTCGCGGGCATCGTGGCCGAAGTTGGCTTGACCACTGGCGCGGCGCAGCCCCTCGACTATGCCGCTGCCAAGGCTGGTGACGCTGTCGTTGCTGTCCAGATCAAACCAGGTGACCAGGGCGCCGGCGTGCAGCCAGTCGAGCCGCCACTGCGCCAACAGCGAGGTCTTGCCATAGCCGGCCGGGGCTTCGAGCAAGATCACCGCCACGTCCTCGGCGCTGGCGCGCAGCTTGCTCAAGCGCTCCCGGGCCAGCAGGCTCTTGCGCAGGCGCGGCGGGGTGAGCTTGAGCACCAGGCTGGGGGTCAGCCCCGCCAACTCGGTGAGCAGTGGGGGATTGGGGATGCGCGTCTCGGCAGTCATCAAGGGTCCGTGTGTATTAGGGTCTGTTGCCGTTTCATCGCGAGCCGCGTTGCCGCGAGAAATGGCCCCCGGTTAGGCGCAGGACGTAGGTAATGGTATTCCCTTGCCAAGTCCTGCAACAACAGCGGGGGCCA
>C687J26845_10000321_pt1 | contig 31801 bp, 26 predicted proteins | sample RifCSPlowO2_12_FD_26845 | JGI IMG/M metagenome (IMG submission 26845)
GAGCTGCTGGACGCCAAGCGCATACGCGAAGTGGTGGCGACCGACAACTATATAGGCGGCATGCTCGACATGAGTGGCGGCCATATCCACCCGCTCAACCTGGCGCTCGGTGAGGCGGCTGCCGTTGAATCCCTGGGCGGGGTGATTTACGAACAGTCGCCGGCCATTCGCATCGAGCGCGGCGCCAACCCAGTGGTGCATACCCCCAACGGCCGGATCAAGGCCAAGTTCGTGGTAGTGGCGGGCAACGCCTACCTGGGCAACCTGATCCCCGAACTGTCGGCCAAGTCGATGCCCTGTGGTACCCAGGTGATCACCACCGAACCGCTGTCGGACGAGCTGGCGAAGAGCCTGCTGCCGCAGGACTACTGCGTCGAAGACTGCAACTACCTGCTCGACTACTACCGCCTGAGCGGCGACAAGCGCCTGATCTTCGGCGGCGGTGTGGTCTATGGCGCGCGCGATCCGGCCAACATCGAGGCGATCATCCGGCCAAACATGCTCAAGACCTTCCCGCAACTGAAGGACGTGAAGATCGATTACGCCTGGACCGGCAACTTCCTGCTGACCCTNTCGCGCCTGCCCCAGGTCGGCCGCCTCGGTGACAATATCTACTANTCGCAGGGCTGTAGCGGCCATGGCGTGACCTACACCCATCTGGCCGGCAAGGTGCTGGCCGAAGCCCTGCGCGGCCAGGCCGAGCGTTTCGACGCCTTCGCCGAACTGCCGCACTACCCCTTCCCGGGTGGCCAGCTGCTGCGCATCCCCTTCACGGCGATGGGTGCCTGGTACTACAGCCTGCGCGACAGGCTCGGGCTCTAACCACTCGTGCAGACAAACCAACGGCGCCTTAATGGCGCCGTCGGTTTTACGGCTCAATCAGTTAGCCTGTGGGCAGACAGGCGGAGATAAGCACTGTTGTACTGATCCGCCGGTCGTGTGCTTCACACTTGTAGCAAATCGCTGATCATCGGGGGCCAGCCGCTGGGCACAGACCCTCGCTTGCTCGGCGGCCTGCAGGCAACCGCGATCGGCCAATACCTGCGACAGGTTGAACCAGCCTGGGGCGAAGTCCGGCTGCTGCGCAAGGCTTTTGCGTAAAGCCGTTTCAGCCCCGGGGGCATCGCCACTGGCATAGCGGCTATTGGCCAAGGCAAACCAACCCAATGACTCATTCGGCCAATGTTGAGTGGCGGTGCGATAGGCGCGCTGCGCCGCAGCGACCCGCCCGGTTTCCTCAAGATCGCTGGCGGCCTTGAGCCAGGGGCGCAATTCGGCCTGCGCCGGCAGCGTATCTGNCGGCAAGGTCAAGACCGCCCAACGCCCNCCCCGCGCCCACGTCCTGTCGAAACTGNTGAAGCTGGTCAGCCAACGCCGCGTGGTGCCCGAACGCAAAATCAAGGTTCGCTCACGCTGGTCATAACCGACCACCACAGCAAAGTGCCAGCGTGGGTACCAGTCGAAGGCCAGGTTTTGCAAGACCAACACCGGATTACCCGCTGACACTTCGGCAAGCAATGCTTGCAGACTCGGCTGCAGCGGGTACACCAACATATCGTGAGCCCGCGCGGTCGCCACCATCTCTACTTGCAGACTGCCGTCACGCGCAGGAATGAACACCCGATCCTTGAGCAGGCCGGGGCTGGTCACTACGCCGCGCTGGTTGAGCATGGTCGCCAGCGCCGCCGGCCCGCATTGATAGGCACTCTGCGGAAAAAACGGCACATCGCTCAGTTCTACCCGTTCAGGCAAACGCGAAGTCTCCGGTGGTAACACCGGAGACTTCGCGCAAGCGGCAAGCAGGACAATCAGAACGAGTGAAAGGAGGTTCCAGCCAATCAACGATTTATGCATTTGACGAAACTGAAGATGTTAGTGGCGCAGAGCAGATCGGTAACAATGAAGATCACCAGGAACAACACGACCACCCCGAGAACACCAGAACCAGCCGGAGCTTCCGACAGCTGCTGATTGAACTGTGCCAATTCGGTATTGGTCAGGCTGTTGATACGGTCTTCAACCTGGGAGCGGTCTACCCCCATGCTCAGCAACTTTTCCTGAACATCCTGCTCATCGAGCATGCTCAGCAATTGTTGCCGATCGACCTGTTGCTGTTGTTCGGCCAACACCTCACCGGTGCCGATCATGGCCGCATTTGCCAGGGGGATCTGGACAATCATCAGAACGTGGAACACCGCCAACATGGCAGNCATACGCCGGAAAAACGAGTGATTGTACATATGGATTATCTCCTTGAAGGACCATGCCCCCTAGACCTGAGCGGTTTAAGAGGGTTCCACACCAGCATAGCCAATAAACCCCCAGCGACTGTCTGACAGCACACATATAACCATCTTTCTCACAATAAACTGGACTCGCGCAGCAACTGACTGACTACCGCGCGCAACTTGCCGGGTTTGACCGGTTTATTGAGTAGCGGCATGCCCATGCGCTGCAGCGCGCGACGGCATTGGTCGCTACGATCCGCGGTGATCATCACCGCCGGAATTGGCGAGCCGAAGTACTGGCGCAAATACGCCACCACATCGCAACCCAGCACATCATGATCGAGATGAAAGTCCGCCAGAATCAAATCCGGCGCCTGCCCNTCAAGCGCCTGCANNGCAGCCGCCCGATCGACTGCAGTCACCACCGTGCAGCCCCACTGCTCGAGCAACGCGGCCATGCTATGGAGGATACTCAGCTCGTTATCCAGCACCAACAGGCGCCGCCCTGGCAGCGGATCGCCGACTAACGGTTGAACCGACGAANTAACGGGTGCCGCGTTAATAGCCCTCTGCGCCAACGGCACCCGAATGGCAAACACCGACCCACGCCCAGGCTGCGAGCGCACCTCGACCGGATAGCCCAGCATCCGCGCAATCCGCTCGACGATCGCCAGACCCAGACCAACCCCTCGGCGCTCTGCCGCGCGACCGACATTCAGCTGATTGAACTCCAGAAAGATGTTTTCCAGTTGATCCTCGGATATGCCGCGGCCGGTATCCCACACCTGCAGGTCGAGGAACTCGCCGCGTTTTCGCACACCCAGGAGGACGCGGCCTTGCTCGGTGTAGCGACAGGCGTTACTCAGGAAGTTGCGCAGGATGCGCGTCAGCAGGCGGAAATCCGTGCTGATCGTATAGTCGGGAATCCGCGTCTTCAGGCGCAAACCCTCGGCGGCGGCCACCGATTGAAACTCAGACGCCAGGGGCGCCAGCAGATCCTGCAAACGATACGCATCAATATCCGGCTTGATCGCCGCCTGATCGAGCTTGGAGATATCGAGCAAGTCGGTGAGTAGATCCTCGGCCCCCTCCAGTGCCTGGTGACTGCGCTCGACCAGATTGTGCTCGGCCGCCGGCAAGCTGCGCTCACGCAGGGTGGAGATCAGCAGACGCGCCGCGTTGAGTGGCTGCAACAGGTCATGGCTGGCGGTTGCCAGGTACTTGTCCTTGCTGTGGTTGGCGGCTTGCGCGGCATCACGCGCCTCTCGCAATGCCTGTTCGATGCGCTTGCGCTCGACGATCTGCTGCAACAGGTTGCGGTTGGCCTCCTGCAACTCGGCGGTGCGTGCCTTGACCCGCAGCTCCAGCTCGTCGTTGAGCTGTTGCAGGCGCCGCTGCGCCTGCTTGCGCTCGGTGATGTCGGCGACAAACCCCTCGATCAGCCCATCCTCGCCCGGCTTCAGCAACAGGTTCATCAAGACATCGATGGTGCTGCCGTCCTTGCGCCGCAACTGGGTCTCATAGCCGAACAGGCCGGGCGCATGCTCCAGCACCTGGCGAATATGCTGCAACTCCTCACGGCCACCGACGAACAGGCGGTGGGCCAGGTCGGTCAGCGACCACAGCACCTCCTGCGGATCGGCATAACCAAGCATCCGCGCCAAGGCCGGATTGGCCGAGCGCAGGCCCTCCTGCAGGCTGGCCTGGAAGATGCCGTGTACCGCGTGCTCGAACAGCCACTTGTAGCGATTGCGCTCGGTTTCCAGGTCTTCCAGGCGTGCCAGCAATTCCGGGTAATGGCTCTTGCGCACCGAATGACTGCCCAGCCCGAGCAGCTCGGTGAGCGCCTGGCGTTGCTGGTCAGAGGGCTTCGGCATAGACGACCTCGACATCACGCTGGGTCGAATCCCTCGGGTTGGTCAGGATGCATGGATCCTGCATGGCATTGCGCGAGAGGAATGGGATGTCGGAACAACCAACCCCATGCAACCCCAGGGTTTCATGAAAGCCGACCGCACGTTTGAACTGGATCAGGTGCTCGACCAGGCGCTGGCGGATCTGCGGGTGATTGAGGCCGCGGGTGTCGATGCCGAGGGTTTCGGCCACATCTTGAAGCGCTCCGGCGCAGCCTTGTAGTTGAACGCCACCACATGCTCGATCAGCACGGCATTGCACAGACCATGCGGCAGGTCGAGAAAACCGCCGAGGCTGTGCGACATCGCATGCACCGCGCCGAGGATGGCATTGGAAAAGGCCAGGCCGGCCTGCATGCTGCCGAGCATGATCTTCTCGCGCAGGGCGATTTCATTCGGGTTGGCGATCATCGCCACCAGATTGCCGTTGATCAGGCGCATGGCTTCCAGCGCGTGAGAGTCGGTCAAGGGCCCCGAACCGGTGGAAACGAAGGCTTCGATGGCATGCACCAGCGCATCGATGCCGGTACAGGCGGAGAGGAACGGATCCATGCTCAGGGTGGTTTCCGGGTCGATCAGCGAGACGTCGGGCACCGCCCCCTTGCTGACGATGGAGAACTTCATCCGCTCGTCCTGATTGGAGATGATCACGAACTGCGACACGTCCGCCGACGTGCCGGCAGTGGTTGGTATCAGGATCAGTGGCGGACTCGGCACGCGCAGGGTATCCACACCCTCGAACTCGATGATGTTGCGGCCATGGGCCACGACGATGCCGATGCCCTTGGCGCAGTCCATCGGGCTGCCGCCGCCCACCGCCACTATCACGTTGCAGCCCTGACTGAGGTAAAGCTCGGCGCCGAGCATCACCTCTTCGCTGCGCGGATTCGGCGATACCTGGGTGTACAGGCAGTGCGCGATGCCCTGGCGCAGCAGACTGGCTTGCACGTCGGCCACCCAGCCGGCGGCCTGCACACCCGGGTCCGATACCAGCAGCACCTTGCGCGCACCGAAGTTACTGGCGTAGTTGCCCACGCTATGTCGGCAACCCGCCCCAAAGACGATTTCCGGCGAGACGAATTTACGATGAAGACTGATATCGGCACTCATGCCACGGCCTACCGCTTGTTGTTCTGACTACCGGCCAGCGTACTGCATTCACCTGCCAATGCAATGCCAGCGGTGTAGTGAGGCAAATCAAGCAGACAGGCTTGCCGAAGGGACAGTCGCTACCTTTGGCTACGAGGCGCTCAGCGCATCGCAATAGAAGCGCCACTCCTGCTCCAGGGCATGGGCGAGGTTCTTTGCCTGGCGAAAACCGTGACGCTCCTGCGGATACAAATGGTATTCCACCGGCACGCCGCGCAGCCGTAGCGCGGCGACCATCTGCTCGGTCTGCGCCGGCAGCACCACCGNATCCAGGCCGCCCTGGAAGAAGATCACCGGCGTCGCGATCCGGTCGGCATGCAACAGCGGCGTGCGCGCCCGATAGCGCTGGGCATCGCGCAGCGGGTCGCCGATCAGCCAGTCCAGGTAGTCGGCCTCGAACTTGTGCGTCGCCTGGCGCAGGGCCAGCGGATCGCTGACCCCATAGAGGCTGGCGCCGCCGCGAAACACCTGACTGAAGGCCAGGGCGCATAACGCCGTGTAGCCGCCGGCGCTGGCGCCGCGGATAAACGCCCGCGCCGGGTCGATCAGGCCGCTGGCCGCCAGGTGCGCCACCGCGGCCTGGGCGTCCGCCACCTCGATATTCCCCCACTCCCCCGCCAGGCGCAGGCGATAGGCGCGGCCATACCCGCTGCTGCCACGGTAGTTGAGGTCGAGCACGGCGTAGCCGCGTAGCGTCCAGAACGGGATGCGCGGGTCGAACACCGGATAGCAGGCCGAAGTAGGCCCGCCATGCAGGAACACCAGCAGCGGTGGTTTCTCNACTTGAGCGGCAGGTGCATAGAAGAAGCCCTGGCTGCGCTCGCCCTCACCGACCGAGCAGCTGAAGGGCTGCGGCCTGGGCAGGTGCTGTTTGCCCAGAGGCTGTTCACCACCGACGAGAATGCGCACCGCGCCGCTGTCACGGGCAATGGCCAGAACCGCCGGCAGGCGATCCGGTGCCCCGGCGATGCAGTAATAGTGCTCGGCATCCGCGGCCAGGGCGCGAAAGCGGCTGAAGCCCGAGGCCAGACGCCGTTCGCACGGCGACGCATGATCGTAGGGTGACGCGGGGCCGCCTAGACCATGCGCACTATTGGCACTTTCGCGGAAAGCATCAGTGCGCGCGGCGCACCCTACGGCTCGCTCGAGCAGCACGCCGAAGCCCTGCTCGAAACGGCTCAGCAGCATGCCCCCCGTCTCCAGCGGCAGGTAGGTGCAACCGCCCAGTTGCCAGGGCGCCGGCGCATGATCGTAGGGTGACGCGGGGCCGCCTAGGCCATGCGCACCTTCAGATGTCTCGAAATCATCCGTAGCGCACTCCGGCTGCCACCAACCGTGGCGGTCGGAGAGCACCCAGAGCCCGCCATCGGCAGCGAAGCGCGGCTGCTGCAGGGACTGGTCGTGCTCGGCGCCGGCCAGAATCCGCCCGTCCCCCTCGCCCTCACGCAGACACAGGCGGGTGGCGACCCAGGGCTGATAGGGTCGGTCCCACTCGATCCAGGCCAGCTGGCGGCCGTCCGCGCTGGCAACCGGGTCGGCATAGAAATCGGCCCCCTCGACCAGCACTCGGCGGCTGCCATCCAGGCCGACGCGCACCAGGCGATGGATCACCCCGGCTGCCTCATGGCTTTCCTCCACGGCCAGCAGTGCCTGCCAGGCCGGGGCGAAGGACAGGCCACCATAACGGCAATCCGGGCGGGCGGTCAGCTTGCAGGGTGCGTTCGCCGAATCACTGGTGCGCGCGGCGCACCCTAGCAGGTAGAGCTGCTGGTCAGCCTCGTTGACGAACGCCGCGCCCCGGTCGGTGGCGCAGCAGGCACCACCGCCATATTCGTAGACCCGGCTGCGCACGGAGAAACCCGCCGGGGTCAGCTCACGCAGCTCGTCGTCACGCCAGAAGAACAGGCCGCAGCGCGCCTGCTGTGGATCGAAAGCCACCCACAGCAGGCCACCATGGGCGGCGTGCAGTTCGCCGAAATCGCCACTGGCGGCTGCGGCCTGGGCGGCACTCCAGATGTCATCGGCCTCTTCGGTGCGCATGACGCGCCCTAGACCTTGCAGATCAGCTTGGAGGCCTTTTCGTTGCGGAACACCAGAGTATCCAGCGCACCCGGCGCCTGCTCGGCCTCTTCGCGCGCGGCGAGGATGATGCCGTGGTGCGCCGACTTGCTGCACACCGGGTCGGCATTGCTGGCGTCACCCGTGAGCATGAAAGCCTGGCAGCGGCAGCCGCCGAAATCCTTGGCCTTTTCGTCACAGGAGCGGCACGGTTCGGGCATCCAGTCGTCGCCGCGAAAACGGTTGAAACCGAAGGAGTCGCGCCAGATGTACTCGATGCTGTGCTCGCGCACGTTGGGAAACTGCACCGGCAATTGGCGCGCACTGTGGCATGGCAGCGCGGTGCCGTCCGGGGTGATGTCGAGGAACAGGTTGCCCCAGCCGTTCATGCAGGCCTTGGGCCGTTCCTCGTAGTAGTCCGGGGTGACGAAGATCAGCTTGCACGGGTGGTGCTCGGCCGCCAGCTTGGCGCGCCACTCGTTAGTGATGCGCTCGGCACGCTCGAGCTGGGCGCGGGTCGGCAACAGACCGGCGCGATTGAGTTCGGCCCAGCCGTAAAACTGGCAGGTGGCCAACTCGACGAAATCCGCCTCCAGCTCTAGGCACAGCTCGATGATCCGCTCGATATTGTCGATGTTGTGCCGGTGGGTGACGAAGTTCAGCACCATCGGGTAACCGGCCGCCTTGACCGCCCGGGCCATGGCCAACTTCTGGGCGAAGGCCTTCTTCGAGCCGGCCAGCAGGTTGTTGACCTCCTCGTCGGCGGCCTGAAAGCTGATCTGGATATGATCCAGGCCGGCCTCGCTGAAACTGGCGATACGCTCTTCGGTCAAGCCGATGCCGGAGGTGATCAGGTTGGTGTAGTAGCCCAGGTCGCGCGCTGCCTTGATCAGCTCGGCCAGATCCTGGCGCACCAGCGGTTCGCCACCGGAAAACCCCAGTTGCGCCGCGCCCAGCGCGCGCGCCTGGCGAAACACCTCGATCCACTCGGCGGTGCTCAGTTCCTCACCTTGCTGGGAGAAATCCAGCGGATTGGAGCAATACGGGCACTGCAGCGGGCAGCGGTAGGTCAGCTCGGCCAACAGCCACAGTGGAGGACCCGGCGCATGGCCGGGTTTACTGCAACTCGATCCAGAACTGAGCATTGGCTACCTCCATAAAGGCCAGGATGTCTTCATCGAGCCCCGGCACGTCCGGAAAGCGTTCACTCAAGGTGTCGATGATCTGGCCGACACTGTTCGCACCATTGACCTGCTGGAGAATTTCCCCGGCGCTGTCATTGAGCTTGATCATGCCTTCCGGGTAAAGCAGCACATGGCAGTTTTGCACGGGTTCGAACTGCAGGCGAAAGCCGCGACGCAGCTTGGGGATCTTGCTGACAAGGGGCTGATTCATACANTCGACTCCGCCGCACCCTACCAGGGTGTCACCTGCAGACATAGGGTGCGCGGTGCGCACCAATAGGTTGCTGCTCACAGCACTATCCCCTTATGCCAGACCCGCTCAGCCGTCACCGTGTGGTAAGGCGCGCGTTCCAGCTCGTAGGCCATGCTCATGGCATCGAGCATGCTCCAGAGCACGTCCAGCTTGAATTGCAGGATCTCCAGCATGCGTTGCTGACCCTCGTAGGTCGTATAGTGCTGCAAGGTGATGCGCAGGCCGTGCTCGACGTCGCGGCGCGCCTCTTTCAGGCGCTTGCGGAAGTAGTCGTAACCGCTGGCATCGATCCAGGGGTAATGCTGCGGCCAGGCATCCAGGCGCGACTGGTGGATGGTCGGCGCAAACAGCTCGGTCAGCGAGCTGCTGGCCGCCTCCTGCCAGCAGGCGCGGCGGGCGAAGTTGACGTAGGCATCGACGGCGAAGCGCACCCCCGGCAACACCAACTCCTGGGACAACACCTGCTCGCGGTCCAGGCCCACGGCCTCGGCCAGACGCAACCAGGCTTCGATGCCGCCCTCCTCGCCAGGCGCGCCGTCGTGGTCGAGGATGCGCTGCACCCACTCGCGACGGGTGTCGCGATCGGGGCAGTTGGCCATGATCGCCGCATCCTTCACCGGGATGCACACCTGGTAGTAGAAGCGGTTGGCCACCCAGCCCTGGATCTGCTCGCGGCTCGATTGACCGGCGTACATCGCTCGATGAAACGGATGGTGAATGTGGTAATAGGCGCCCTTGGCGCGCAGCGCCTGCTCGAATTCGGCAGGGCTCATGGCGGTCTTGCTCATCGAGGTTCTCCAATTCACGGTGCCGCTCGCCCGGGGTGCGTCATGCGCACCACTGGCGGCAACGCCGTTCTCGTGATGCGCACGACCTAGGCGGCCCCGCGCACCTTACAAAGTGATGCTCAGGCCGTCCCAGGCGACGTCGATACCGTGGGCGCACAGCTCGGCACGCTCCGGCGAATCGACATCGAGGATCGGATTGGTGTTGTTGATATGGATCAGAATCTTCTGCTTGGCCGGCAGGCCGTCGAGCACCTCGATCATGCCGCCGGGGCCGCTTTGCGGCAGATGGCCCATTTCGCTGCCAAGNTTGTCGCCNACCTCGCACTGGCGCATTTCGTCGTCGCGCCACAGCGTGCCATCGACCAGCAGGCAATCGGCGCGGCGCATCCAGCCCAGCAGTTGATCATCCACCTGCCCCAGGCCCGGCGCATAGAACAGCTTGCCGCCGCTGCGCAGGTCTTCGACGAACAGGCCGATATTGTCCCCCGGGTGCGGATTGCCACGGTGCGGCGAGTACGGCGGCGCGCTGCTGCGCAGGGCAATCGCGGTGATCTGCAGATCCGGGCAGACGGGGATGCTGAACGGCACGCCATCCAGCTCGATCAGGTTGTGCTGCAGGCCACCGTTCCAGTGGTCGAGCATATTGAACAGCGGAAAACCGCTGGTCAGGTCCTGATGCACCATCTCGGTACACCACACCTGATGCGGACAACCCTCGCGCAGGGTCAGCAGACCGGTGCAGTGGTCGATCTGGCTGTCGATCAGAATGACCCCGCCGATCGCCGTGTCACGCGGTTTACGCGCCGGCTGCAAGGCCGGGAACGACTCGATCTGCGCGCGGATATCCGGTGAAGCGTTGCACAGGATCCAGTCCTTGCCATTGTCGCTCAGGGCGATCGAGGACTGGGTACGCGGCTGCGCACGCAGGCTGCCGTCGCGCACCCCACGGCAGTTGCGACAGTTGCAGTTCCACTGGGGAAAGCCGCCGCCGGCGGCGGAACCGAGAATCTGGATATGCATGGCGAGTTCCGGTGAGATGCCCCGACAGTGCCGGGGCAAGACCAATCAACGATTGGCGAAGTACATGGTGACTTCGAAACCAATACGCATATCGGTGAAGGCGGGTTTAGTCCACATGGCGCGGTCCTCTTCTTATCAAACCGGCGAATTCCGGTGGTGCTAGTTATGCACCCAGATAGCCCGCGACAGAATGGTACTTTGGGATGAGGCCGAACTGGTATTGGTAGGACACGCCAGCGCGCAGCCCAGGACCCGCATGCTGCACCGCGGTGCTGGCGCCAGGGCAATCCGGATCCATTCCCGGATCGCAGCGCCCGCGGTTGATCCAGGCTACCCAAGGTAATGCGACCGGCTGACTCCTGCGAAGCAAAGTGGCGCTATGCTGAAAGCGCCAGGAGAATGATCATGCACGGTTATCAGGTGACCTTTTTTACCCAACAGAATCGCCGTTACAAGGGCAAGATGCTCGCGGACTGGCTGGTCGCCCTGGCCAAGGACATGCACTTGCGCGGCGCCACCCTGGTGTCCGGGATCGAGGGCTTCGGCCATACGGGCAAGCTCCATTCCTACCATTTCTTCGAACTTGCCGATCAGCCGATGGAAGTCTCCCTGGTGCTCAGCCAAGAGGAATGCAGCCAGCTATTCGAGCGCTTGCAACAGGAAGATCTCGCCTTGTTCTACGTGAAGACACCAGTCGAATTCGGCACCCTCGGCAAGCAGGCCGGGGCCGATACGACCGGTTGAAACCCACAAGACAGGCAAGACGCCACACGCAGGCCCATGCGCGCCGCCGACCAGGGCGCAAGACTTGAGCNGGGCCTCTCGTGCGATTTTTTTCGGCAGAAAGCCACTGACTCGCCGAAGCCCGCCTGGCCTTGAGTAAACCGCTGCGACTGAGTCACAGGGNGTGATGCGTCAGCAACACCCATCCTTGTCGAGGAGTACGGCATGCCTGATGTGATAGCGAGCCTGGCCCATAACTGGGGTTTGCGGTTTTTCTGTTGGGCGTAGCCGGGTTGTGCGCCTTCATGCTCGGGGTCTCCAGTCTGCTCNGCAGTAAAGCCTGGGGGCATAGCAAGAACGAGCNATTCGAATCCGGCATCGTGTCTNCCGGCGGCGCGCGCCTGTGCTTTTCCGCCGAGTTCTATCTGGTTGCAATGCTGTTCGTGATCTTCGATGTCGAAGCCCCGCTTCTCGTTGCCTGGGCCATTTCGCTGCGCGAAAGCGGCTGGCCCGGATTTATCGAGGCCCAGGTGTTTATCGTGATCCTGCTGATCGGGTTGTTTTCCCTGGCGCGCACACCATGAACCAGTTCGGCTAATAACCATTGGGGCACTCGGCCAGGATCCCCCATCCGAGCTGAGCATGATGTAGATAAACTCCAGCAGCGATGCTGGGTTTTTCATTTTCATCCCCCAGCCTGCACCCGCAAGAGCGGCTTTGGCCCCCCCTACGGAAGCCATCAGCCCGAAGATCGACGACAGTCAGTCGCAAAGCACACCCCATACGCCCCCGACAAGCCGCCCCCTGACGCGAGCAGTCGCGCAGGAACTCAGGCCAATGATGCTCCGGCCATTCAGAAAGTTCTTCTCTGTACTGCTTTTATATGGCTAAAACTGGTTGAAACTGCGTCAGGCAGTTACAACTAAGCGACCAAGTCAGAATGACGCGAAGACAAGCGCAGGTAATAACAGCCCCTGTATTCACCGCAATGCATGAATGCTTACCCCTCGCGCCTCGGAATAATTGGGTTTGGCAGTAATCTTCTGATCTGAAAATTTACTTACAGCTAAAAACGGGCATAATATGGCCCGGCGTAGATTGCTGGGCAATCCGCCAGTTTGCAGCTAATGCGAACCTTTAAATAAAAGTGAACGCCGTTCCTGATCTCGAGGGGTTCCGGCATGTCGGAAGCAACCGCAGTCCTGTCCCATAACTGGGCGCTAGCCGTTTTTCTGCTGGGGGTCGTTGGCCTCTGTGCATTCATGCTTGGCGTTTCCAGTCTGCTAGGCAGCAAGGCCTGGGGCCGCAGCAAGAACGAGCCTTTCGAATCCGGCATGCTCCCCACCGGCAGCGCCCGCCTGCGCCTGTCGGCAAAATTCTATCTGGTCGCGATGCTCTTCGTGATCTTCGACGTTGAAGCCCTCTTTCTCTTCGCCTGGTCTGTCTCCGTTCGCGAAAGCGGCTGGGCCGGCTTTATCGAAGCCACCGTTTTTATAGCAATTCTGTTGGCAGGTCTTGTCTACCTTTGGCGTATCGGCGCGCTCGATTGGGCTCCCGAAGGACGTCGTGAGCGGCAGGCGAAGCTAAAACAATGAGGCTTTGGCGATGCAGTACAAACTTACTCGGGTCGACCCGGATGCCCCCAACGAGGTGTATCCGATCGGCCAGCGGGAGACCGTTTCCGACCCGCTGCTAGACGATCAGGTTCATAAAAACATCTACATGGGCAAGCTGGAAGACGTGCTGAATGGTGCGGTCAACTGGGGGCGCAAGAACTCTCTGTGGCCATACAATTTCGGCCTTTCCTGCTGCTATGTGGAGATGACCACGGCCTTCACCGCACCCCATGACATCGCCCGCTTCGGTGCCGAAGTCATTCGTGCGTCCCCGCGCCAGGCCGATTTCATGGTGATCGCCGGCACCTGCTTCATCAAGATGGCGCCGATCATCCAGCGCCTCTACGAGCAGATGCTAGAACCCAAATGGGTAATCTCCATGGGTTCCTGCGCCAATTCCGGCGGCATGTACGATATTTACTCGGTCGTTCAGGGCGTGGACAAGTTCCTCCCCGTGGACGTCTACATACCCGGCTGCCCGCCCCGCCCCGAGGCATTCCTGCAAGGCTTGATGCTGTTGCAAGAATCCATTGGGCAGGAGCGCCGTCCGCTGTCCTGGGTCGTTGGCGACCAAGGCGTCTACCGCGCCGAAATGCCTTCGCAAAAGGAACAGCGCCGTGAACAGCGTATTGCTGTCACCAATCTGCGCAGCCCTGACGAAGTCTGAGTCTCACCCTTTCGCAAGAAGGCCTGATTCATTCTCTACGTTGACCGATAGCGACCGAGACCATGACTGCAGACACCGCTCTGTCTATTCCGCCGTACAAGGCTGACGACCAAGATGTCGTCGTTGAGCTAAATTCCCGCTTTGGTGCCGAAAGCTTCACCCTACAGGCCACTCGCACTGGCATGCCGGTGATCTGGGTAGCCCGGGAAAAGCTGATTGCAGTACTTACCTGCCTGCGCAACCTGCCGCGCCCATTCGTCATGCTCTATGACCTGCATGGGGTTGACGAGCGCCTGCGCACTCAACGCCGTGGCCTGCCAGGTGCCGACTTCACGGTGTTCTATCACCTGATGTCGATCGAACGTAACAGCGACGTGATGATCAAGGTCGCGTTGTCCGAAGGCGATCTCAACCTGCCGAGCGCTACCAGCATCTGGCCGAACGCCAACTGGTACGAACGCGAAGTCTGGGACATGTATGGCATTCACTTTTCCGGGCACCCGCACCTGACCCGGATCATGATGCCGCCAACCTGGGAAGGTCACCCGCTGCGCAAGGACTATCCGGCGCGCGCCACCGAGTTCGACCCCTTCAGCCTGACCCTGGCCAAGCAGCAGCTGGAAGAGGAAGCCGCACGCTTCAAGCCGGAAGACTGGGGCATGAAGCGGCGCAGCGAGCACGAGGACTACATGTTCCTCAATCTCGGTCCGAACCACCCCTCTGCCCATGGCGCCTTCCGCATCATCCTGCAACTCGATGGCGAAGAGATCGTCGACTGCGTACCTGAAGTCGGCTACCACCACCGCGGCGCCGAGAAGATGGCCGAGCGCCAGTCCTGGCACAGTTTCATTCCCTATACCGACCGCATCGACTACCTCGGCGGGGTAATGAACAACCTGCCCTACGTACTGGCGGTGGAGAAACTGGCCGGGATCAAGGTGCCGGATCGAGTCGATTTCATTCGAGTGATGATGGCCGAGTTCTTCCGCATCACCAGCCACCTGCTGTTCCTCGGCACCTATATCCAGGATGTCGGCGCCATGACCCCGGTGTTCTTCACCTTCACCGACCGCCAGCGCGCCTACAAGGTGATCGAGGCCATCACCGGTTTTCGCATGCACCCGGCCTGGTACCGCATCGGCGGCGTCGCCCACGATCTGCCACGCGGCTGGGATGGGCTGGTCAGGGAGTTCGTCGAGTGGCTACCCAGGCGCCTCGACGAATACGAAAAAGCTGCCCTGAAAAACAGCATCCTCAAGGGCCGCACCGTTGGCGTTGCCGCTTACAACACCAAGGAAGCGCTGGAGTGGGGCGTTACCGGTTCCGGCCTGCGCGCTACCGGTCTCGACTTCGACCTGCGCAAGGCGCGTCCCTACTCCGGCTACGAGCACTTCGATTTCGAGATACCGCTGACGCACAACGGCGATGCCTACGACCGTTGCATCATCCGCGTAGAGGAAATGCGCCAGAGCCTGCGCATCATCGAGCAGTGCCTGAAGAACATGCCGGAGGGCCCGTACAAGGCGGATCACCCGCTGACTACGCCGCCGCCGAAAGAGCGCACACTGCAGCACATCGAGACACTGATCACCCATTTCCTGCAAGTCTCCTGGGGCCCGGTCATGCCGGCCAACGAAGCCTTCCAGATGATTGAGGCGACCAAGGGCATCAACAGTTACTACCTGACCAGCGACGGCAGCACCATGAGCTACCGCACTCGTATCCGCACACCGAGCTTCCCGCACCTGCAGCAGATCCCTTCGGTGATCCGCGGCAGCATGGTGGCCGACCTGATTGCGTACCTGGGCAGTATCGATTTCGTTATGGCTGACGTGGACCGCTGACATGAGCCAGACAAACCTGAATAGCAACAGTTTGATTCAAACCGACCGTTTCGCTCTCAGTGAGGCCGAGCGTTTGGCCATCGAGCACGAAATGCATCACTACGAAGACCCGCGCGCGGCGTCCATCGAAGCCCTGAAAATCGTGCAGCAGGCACGAGGCTGGGTACCGGACGGCGCCGCCGATGCCATCGGCGCGATCCTGGGCATCCCCGCCAGCGACGTCGAAGGTGTAGCCACCTTCTATAGCCAGATTTTCCGCCAGCCGGTGGGTCGTCACATCATTCGCGTATGCGACAGCATGACCTGCTTTATCGGTGGCCATGAGTCGGTGGTTTCCAGCATCCAGCAGCAACTCGGCATCGGCCTGGGGCAGACCAGCGCCGACGGCCGCTTCACCCTGCTGCCAGTGTGCTGCCTGGGCAACTGCGACAAGGCCCCGGCCGTGATGATCGACGACGACACCTTCGGCAACGTCAGCGGCGACGCTGTCGCCCAACTGCTGGAGGCTTATCCATGACTCAGCACACCGCCATGACCGCCAAGCCGCTGACTTCCATTGGTCCGGCCAATCGCATCGCACGCAGTGAAGAAACCCATCCGCTGACCTGGCGCCTGCGTGACGACGCGCAACCGGTATGGCTCGCCGAGTACCAGCAGAAGAACGGCTACGCTGCCGCACGCAAAGCCCTGGGCGAGATGGCCCAGGCCGATATCCTGCAGACAGTCAAGGATTCCGGCCTCAAAGGCCGTGGCGGTGCAGGTTTCCCCACCGGCGTGAAGTGGGGCCTGATGCCGGCCGACGAATCCATGAACATCCGCTACCTGTTGTGCAATGCGGATGAGATGGAGCCGAACACCTGGAAAGACCGCATGCTCATGGAGCAGCTGCCGCACCTGCTGGTGGAAGGCATGCTGATCAGCGCCCGGGCGCTCAAGGCCTACCGGGGCTACATCTTCCTGCGCGGCGAGTACGTCGACGCAGCAGCCAACCTCAATCGCGCCATCGAAGAAGCCAAGGCCGCCGGTCTGCTGGGCAAGAACATCCTCGGTAGCGGCTTCGACTTCGAGTTGTTCGTGCACACCGGTGCCGGCCGCTACATCTGCGGCGAAGAAACCGCGCTGATCAACTCGCTGGAAGGCCGCCGTGCCAACCCACGCTCCAAGCCGCCCTTCCCCGCCGCCGCCGGCGTATGGGGCAAGCCGACTTGCGTGAATAACGTGGAAACCCTGTGCAACGTGCCGGCTATTGTCGGCAATGGCGTCGATTGGTACAAATCCCTGGCCCGCCCTGGCAGCGAAGACCACGGCAGCAAACTGATGGGCTTTTCCGGCAAGGTGAAGAACCCCGGTCTGTGGGAACTGCCGTTCGGCATTTCGGCCCGAGAGCTGTTCGAAGACTACGCAGGCGGCATGCGCGACGGTTTCAGTCTGAAGTGCTGGCAACCTGGCGGCGCCGGCACCGGTTTCCTGCTACCGGAGCATCTCGACGCCTCGATGTACGCCGCCGGCATCGCCAAGGTCGGAACCCGCATGGGTACTGGATTGGCCCTGGCGGTGGACGATAGCGTCAACATGGTTTCGCTGCTGCGCAACATGGAAGAGTTCTTCTCCCGCGAGTCCTGCGGCTTCTGCACCCCATGCCGGGACGGCTTGCCGTGGAGCGTGAAGATCCTCCGTGCGCTGGAGCGTGGCCAGGGCACCCGGGAAGACATCGAGACCCTGCTCGGCCTGGTCAACTTTCTCGGCCCCGGCAAGACCTTCTGTGCTCACGCCCCTGGTGCCGTCGAGCCGCTGGGCAGCGCGATCAAGTATTTCCGTGCAGAGTTCGAAGCGGGCGTTGCCAGCCAAGCGGCGCCGGCAACGACAGGGCAGTACGTCCCCGCGTGAAGTTTTGCGCCGTGGCGGCCATAAGTCCGGCCCCGCGGCACACCATGATTCCATTAGCCAAGTCCGCTGCGGCGGATAAAGAAGAAACTCGACCATGGCCACTATCCACGTAGACGGCAAAGATTTCGACGTCGATGGCGCGGACAACCTCTTGCAGGCCTGTCTGTCCCTCGGTCTCGATATCCCCTATTTTTGTTGGCACCCGGCGCTTGGTAGCGTCGGCGCCTGCCGCCAGTGCGCAGTCAAGCAGTACACCGACGAGAACGACACACGCGGTCGCCTTGTCATGTCCTGCATGACGCCTGCTACCGACAACACCTGGATTTCCATCGACGACGAGGAAGCCAAGCAATTTCGCGCCAGCGTCGTCGAATGGCTGATGACCAACCATCCGCACGACTGTCCGGTGTGCGAGGAAGGCGGCCATTGCCACCTGCAGGACATGACGGTGATGACCGGGCACAACACCCGGCGTTATCGCTTCAGCAAGCGCACCCACCAGAACCAGGAACTCGGCCCGTTCATCGCCCATGAGATGAACCGCTGTATCGCCTGCTACCGCTGCGTGCGCTATTACAAGGACTACGCCGGCGGCACCGACCTCGGCGTATTCGGCGCCCACGACAACGTCTACTTCGGCCGCGTCGAAGACGGCGTGCTGGAGAGCGAGTTCTCCGGCAACCTGACCGAGGTCTGCCCGACCGGCGTGTTCACCGACAAGACCCACTCCGAGCGCTACACCCGCAAGTGGGACATGCAGTTCGCCCCGAGCATCTGCCAAGGCTGCGCCAGCGGCTGCAACATCAGCCCCGGCGAGCGTTACGGCGAGATCCGGCGCATCGAGAACCGCTTCAACGGCGATGTGAACCAGTATTTCCTCTGCGACCGCGGCCGCTTCGGCTACGGCTACGTCAACCGCGAAGACCGCCCGCGCCAGCCGATGATGATGCTGAGCAAGATGAAGATGGGCATCGACTCCGCTCTCGACCAGGCTGCCGCGCTGTTGAAGAACCGCAAGGTGATCGGCATCGGTTCGCCACGCGCCAGCCTGGAGAGCAACTTCGCCCTGCGCGAGCTGGTCGGCGCGGAAAACTACTACTCCGGCATCGCAGCGGCCGAGCTGGAAAACCTGCGGCTGATTTGTGACATCCTGCAAAACGGCCCGCTGCCGACACCGACCCTGCGCGAGGTGGAACGCCACGATGCGGTGTTCATCCTCGGCGAAGACCTGACCCAGACCGCCGCTCGACTCGCCCTTTCCCTGCGCCAAGCGGTGAAAGGCAAGGCCGTCGAGATCGCCGCCTCGATGAAAATCCAGGACTGGCACATTGCCGCGGTGCAGAACGTCGCCCAGGACGCGCTCAACCCGCTGTTTATCGCCAGCGTCGCGGCCACCCGTCTGGACGATGTCGCTGCCGAATGCGTGCACGCGGCGCCAGCCGACCTGGCTCGCCTTGGCTTCGCCGTGGCGCATGCCATCGACCCGAGCGCGCCAGCTGTCAGCGGCCTGGACCGCGAGGCCGCCGAACTGGCACAGCGCATCGCCGATGCACTGCTGGCCGCCAAGCGCCCGCTGATCGTCTCCGGCGCATCCCTGGGCAGCCAAGCGCTGATCGAAGCCGCGGCGAATATCGCCGGTGCGCTGAAGAACCGTGAGAAGAATGGCTCCATCAGCCTGGTGGTGCCGGAAACCAACAGCATGGGCCTGGCATTGCTCCTGGGCGAAGAGCTTGCGGATCGATCCGTCGATGCCGCCCTGCACGCCCTGATTAGCGGGCAGGCCGATGCCGTTGTGGTACTGGAGAACGACCTCTACCGCCGCGCCGCAAGCGCCCAGGTCGATGCGGCACTGAACAGCGCCAAAGTGGTGATCGTCGCCGATCACCAGCAGACCGCGACTACCGCCAAGGCGCATCTGCTGCTGCCGGTGGCCAGCTTTGCCGAAGGCGACGGCACCCTGGTCAGCCAGGAAGGCCGCGCCCAACGCTTCTTCCAGGTTTTCGACCCGAGCTACCACGACGCCAACATCCTCGTGCGTGAAGGCTGGCGCTGGCTGCATGCGCTGCACTCCACCCTGCAAGGCAAGACGGTCGACTGGACTCGACTGGACGCGGTCACTGCGGCCTGCGCGGCCGGCAACGCCCGCTTGGCGCGCATCGGCGAAGCCGCGCCGAACGCCACGTTCCGCATTAAAGGCCTCAAGCTGGCGCGCGAACCGCACCGCTACAGCGGCCGAACCGCCATGCGTGCCGATATCAGCGTGCACGAGCCGCGCCAGCCGCAGGATCAGGACTCGGCCTTTGCCTTCTCCATGGAAGGCTATTCCGGCAGCAAGGAAGATCGCCAGCAGATTCCCTTCGCCTGGTCGCCGGGCTGGAACTCGCCGCAGGCCTGGAACAAGTTCCAGGCCGAAGTCGGCGGCCACCTGCGCGCCGGCGACCCGGGCGTACGCCTGATCGAGGCCAAGGGCCAGGCGCTGCCCTGGTTCACCCCGGGTGCGGCGTTCAATCCCGCGCCGGGCACCTGGCAGGTCGTGGCGCTGCATCACCTGTTCGGCAGCGACGAGATGTCTGCCCGCGCTACGCCGGTGCAGGCACGTATCCCCCAGCCTTATGTCGCCCTGGCGAAAGCCGAGGCTGATCGGCTCGGGGTCAATGATGGTGCGCTGCTCAACCTGAGCGTAGGCGGCCAGGCCCTGTGCTTGCCGCTGCAAGTGCGCGAAGATCTGGCCGTCGGCCTGGTCGGCCTGCCTGCCGGCCTGCCCGGCATCCCGGCGGTTATCGGCGGCGCCGTGGTGAACTCGCTGCAGGAGGCCGCACAATGAGCTGGCTGACGCCCGAACTGTTCGAGATCGTCATCGCGGTACTCAAGGCGGTGGTCATCCTGCTCGCAGTGGTGATCTGCGGCGCCCTGCTGAGCTTCGTCGAACGCCGCCTGCTGGGACTCTGGCAGGATCGCTACGGCCCCAACCGGGTCGGCCCGTTCGGCATGTTCCAGATCGCCGCGGACATGCTCAAGATGTTCTTCAAGGAAGACTGGACCCCGCCGTTCGCCGACAAGGTGATCTTCACCCTGGCCCCGGTAATCGCCATGGGCGCATTGCTGACCGCCTTCGTCATCATCCCCATCACCCCGACCTGGGGCGTGGCGGATCTGAACATTGGCATCCTGTTCTTCTTCGCCATGGCCGGTCTGTCGGTGTATGCGGTGCTGTTCGCCGGCTGGTCGAGCAACAACAAGTTCGCCCTGCTCGGCGCCCTCCGCGCGTCGGCTCAGACCGTCTCCTACGAGGTGTTCCTGGCCCTGGCGCTGATGGGTATCGTCGCCCAGGTTGGCTCGTTCAACATGCGCGAGATCGTCGACTACCAGGCGCAAAACCTCTGGTTCATCATTCCGCAGTTCTTCGGCTTCTGTACCTTCTTCATCGCTGGCGTGGCAGTGACCCACCGTCACCCGTTCGACCAGCCGGAAGCCGAGCAGGAGTTGGCCGACGGTTACCACATCGAATACGCCGGGATGAAGTGGGGCATGTTCTTCGTTGGCGAATACATCGGCATCGTGACCATTTCCGCCCTGTTGGTAACGCTGTTCTTCGGCGGCTGGCATGGGCCGTTCGGCATCCTGCCGCAGATCCCGTTCATCTGGTTCGCCCTCAAGACCTGCTTCTTCATCATGCTGTTCATCCTGCTGCGCGCCTCCATTCCGCGCCCGCGTTATGACCAGGTGATGGCCTTCAGCTGGAAGTTCTGCCTGCCGCTGACCCTGATCAACCTGCTGGTGACCGGCGCATTTGTGCTGGCCGCGGCCCAGTAAGGAGAACCACCATGTTCAAGTACATCGCCAATGTGATCCACGGCACTTACACCCAGTTGCGCAGCCTGGTGATGATCTTCGGCCACGCCTTTCGCAAGCGCGACACCCTGCAATACCCGGAAGAAGCGGTGTACCTGCCGCCACGTTACCGCGGGCGCATCGTCCTCACCCGCGACCCCGACGGCGAAGAGCGTTGCGTGGCCTGCAACCTGTGCGCCGTAGCTTGTCCGGTCGGCTGCATTTCCCTGCAAAAGGCCGAAACCGACGATGGCCGCTGGTACCCGGAATTCTTCCGCATCAACTTCTCGCGCTGCATCTTCTGCGGCCTGTGCGAAGAAGCCTGTCCAACCACCGCGATCCAGCTCACCCCGGATTTCGAGATGGGCGAGTTCAAACGCCAGGATCTGGTGTACGAAAAGGGCGATCTGCTGATTTCCGGACCGGGCAAGAACCCGGACTACAACTTCTACCGGGTTGCCGGTATGGCCATTGCCGGCAAGCCGAAAGGCGCCGCGCAGAACGAGGCCGAGCCGATCAACGTCAAAGGCTTGTTGCCCTAAGGAGACGCGCGTGGAATTCGCTTTCTATTTCGCGGCGGGAATCGCCGTGGCTTCAACCCTGCGGGTAATCACCAGCAGCAACCCGGTGCATGCCCTGTTGTACCTGATCGTCTCGCTGCTGGCGGTGGCCATGACCTTCTTCGCCCTCGGGGCGCCTTTCGCCGGCGCCCTGGAGATCATCGTCTACGCCGGCGCCATCATGGTGCTGTTCGTCTTCGTGGTGATGATGCTCAACCTTGGCCCGGCTGCCGTCGAGCAGGAGAAACAGTGGCTGACAGCAGGCATCTGGATCGGTCCGACAATTCTCTCCGCCGCGCTGCTGGGCCTGTTGCTGCATGCGCTGTTCAAGTCACCCAGCGCTGCGCCGATTGGCCTGACGACCGTCGATGCGAAAGCCGTCGGCATCAGCTTGTTCGGCCCCTACCTGCTGGCCGTGGAGCTGGCTTCCATGCTGTTGCTCGCGGCCCTGATCGCCGCCTACCACCTCGGCCGCCACGAAGCTAAGGATGCAACGCCATGAATGCTATTCCGATGGAGCACGGCCTGGCTCTCGCCGCCGTGCTGTTCAGCCTNGGCCTGGTCGGCCTGATGGTGCGGCGCAACATCCTCTTCATGTTGATGAGCCTGGAAGTAATGATGAACGCCACCGCCTTGGCCTTCATCGTCGCCGGCAGCCGCTGGGCACAGCCTGACGGGCAGGTCATGTTCATTCTGGTGATCACCCTGGCAGCCGCCGAGGCCAGTATCGGCCTGGCGATCCTGCTGCAACTGTATCGCCGTTTCCACACACTCGATATCGATGCTGCCAGCGAGATGCGCGGATGAACCTACTATTCCTGACTTGCCTGTTCCCGCTGCTCGGCTGGCTGTTGCTGGCCTTTTCCCGCGGGCGTTTCTCGGAAAACACCGCCGCCGTGATCGGAGTCGGCTCGGTCGGCTTGTCCGCCCTGACCGTTGCCTGGATCATCTGGCAGTTCAACGTCGCGCCGCCGCAGGGTGGCGTCTACACCCAGCTACTCTGGCAGTGGATGGCGGTGGACGGCTTCGCGCCGAGCTTCACCCTCTACCTGGATGGGCTGTCGCTGACCATGCTCGGCGTGGTCACCGGCGTTGGCTTCCTGATCCACCTGTTCGCCTCCTGGTACATGCGCGGTGAAGAGGGTTACTCGCGCTTCTTCGCCTACACCAACCTGTTCATCGCCAGCATGCTGTTCCTGGTGCTCGGCGATAACCTGCTATTCCTCTACTTCGGTTGGGAAGGCGTGGGCCTGTGCTCCTACCTGTTGATCGGCCACTACTTCAAGCATGTGCCCAACGGTAATGCCGCACTCAAGGCCTTTATCGTCACCCGGGTCGGTGACGTATTCATGGCCATCGGCCTGTTCATCCTGTTCCTGCATCTCGGTACCCTGAACATTCAGGAGCTGATGCAACTGGCGCCGCAGAAGTACGTCGAAGGCGACAACTGGCTGTGGATCGCCACCCTGATGCTGCTCGGCGGTGCGGTCGGCAAGTCGGCCCAGTTGCCGCTGCAAACCTGGCTGGCCGATGCCATGGCCGGCCCGACCCCGGTCTCCGCACTGATCCACGCGGCGACCATGGTCACCGCCGGCGTCTACCTGATCGCGCGCACCCACGGCCTGTTCCTGCTGACCCCGGAAATCCTCGAACTGGTCGGCATCGTCGGCGGCGTGACCCTGGTCTTGGCCGGTTTCGCCGCGCTGGTGCAAACCGACATCAAGCGTATCCTCGCCTACTCGACCATGAGCCAGATCGGCTACATGTTCCTCGCCCTGGGCGTGGGGGCATGGGACGCGGCGATCTTCCACCTGATGACCCATGCCTTCTTCAAGGCCCTGTTGTTCCTCGCCTCCGGGGCGGTAATCAATGCCTGCCACCACGAGCAGAACATCTTCAAGATGGGCGGTCTGTGGAAGAAACTGCCACTGGCCTATGCCAGCTTCATCGTCGGCGGTGCCGCCCTGGCTGCCCTGCCGCTGATCACCGCCGGCTTCTACTCCAAGGACGAAATCCTCTGGGAAGCCTTCGCCAGCGGTCATCAGTGGTTGCTGTATGCCGGTCTGACCGGGGCCTTCCTGACCTCGATCTACACCTTCCGCCTGATTTTCATCGCTTTCCACGGCGAGCAGAAGACCGAGGCGCATGCCGGTCATGGCATCGCCCACTGGCTGCCACTGGCGGTGCTGATCATGCTGTCGACCTTTATCGGCGCATTGATCACCCCGCCGCTGGCCGGCGTGCTGCCGCAAAGCGTCGGGCATGCCGGCGGCGAGGCCAAGCACAGCCTGGAGATTGCATCCGGGGCCATTGCCCTGCTCGGCATTCTGCTCGCCGCACTGCTGTTCCTCGGCCAGCGGCGCCTGGTCAGCGCAGTAGCGGCCAGTGCGCCGGGGCGTTTCCTGTCGACCTGGTGGTTCGCCGCCTGGGGCTTCGACTGGCTCTACGACAAGCTCTTCGTGCAGCCCTACCTGCTGGTCTGCCGCCTGCTTGGGCGTGACCCGATCGACCGCAGCATCGGCCTGGTTCCGCGCCTCGCGCGCGGCGGCAACGCCCTGCTGGCCCGCAGCCAGACCGGCCAGGTGCGCTGGTACGCCACGTCCATCGCTGGGGGTGCCGTCGTGGTGCTCGCCATCCTTCTGCTTCTGAATTAAGGAAAATAGCCCGTCATGATTCTGCCCTGGCTAATCCTGATCCCCTTTATCGGCGGCCTGCTGTGCTGGCAAGGCGAGCGTTTCGGCGCCACCCTGCCGCGCTGGATCGCCCTGCTGACTATGGCGCTGTTGTTCGGCCTCGGCCTGTGGCTGTGGGCCACCGGCGACTTCAGCCTGGCCCCCGCGCCAGGCGCCGACCCGCGCTGGGCCGCCGAATTCCAGCTGCAGTGGATCGAGCGCTTCGGCATCAGCGTGCACCTGGCGCTGGATGGCCTGTCGGTGTTGATGATCACCCTCACCGGCTTGCTCGGCGTGCTGTCGGTGCTCTGCTCGTGGAAAGAAATCCAGAACCGCGTCGGCTTTTTCCACCTCAACCTGATGTGGATTCTCGGCGGCGTGGTCGGCGTGTTCCTCGCCGTCGACCTGTTCCTGTTCTTCTTCTTCTGGGAAATGATGCTGGTGCCGATGTACTTCCTCATCGCGCTCTGGGGTCACAGTGGCAGCGACGGCAAGTCCCGCATCTATGCCGCCACCAAGTTCTTCATCTACACCCAGGCCAGTGGCCTGATCATGCTGGTGGCGATCCTCGGCCTGGTGTTCGTCCACTTCGACCAGACCGGCGTACTCACCTTCAACTACGCCGACCTGCTCAGGACCGAAATGGCGCCGGGTACCGAATACCTGCTGATGCTCGGTTTCTTCATCGCCTTCGCGGTGAAGTTCCCGGTGGTGCCCTTCCACTCCTGGTTACCGGATGCCCACGCCCAGGCGCCGACCGCCGGTTCCGTGGACCTGGCCGGTATCCTGCTGAAAACCGCCGCCTACGGCATGCTGCGTTTCGCCCTGCCGCTGTTCCCCAACGCCTCGGCCGAGTTCGCGCCGATCGCCATGGGGCTGGGTGTCTTCGCCGTCGTCTATGGCGCCCTGCTGTCCTTCGCGCAAACCGATATCAAGCGCCTGGTGGCTTACTCCAGCGTCTCGCACATGGGCTTCGTGCTGATTGCCATCTACTCCGGCAGCCAGATCGCCCTGCAGGGCGCGGTGGTGCAGATGCTGGCCCATGGCTTGTCCGCCGCCGCACTGTTTATCCTCTGCGGACAGCTCTATGAGCGCCTGCACACCCGCGACATGCGCGAGATGGGCGGTGTCTGGGCACGCATGCCCTGGCTGCCGGGCGTCAGCCTGTTCTTCGCCGCGGCGGCGCTGGGCCTACCCGGCACCGGCAACTTCGTCGGCGAGTTCCTGATTCTGCTCGGCACCTTCCAGAATGCGCCGCTGATNACCGTGCTCGCCGCTACCGGCCTGGTATTCGGTTCGGTCTATTCGCTGATCATGATCCACCGCGCCTACTTCGGCCCGGCCAAGGCAGAGGGGGCCGTGCAAGGCCTGAAACCGCGTGAACTGGGTATGGTGCTGGGGCTGGCNGCACTGCTGATCCTGCTCGGCGTCTACCCGCAGCCGGTGCTGGATACTTCCGCTGCAAGCATGCATGGCGTGCAGCAGTGGATGAGCACCGCCCTCAATCAACTCGCCTCGACCCGGTAGCTGTTATGCAAAGTCAAGCTGTGGAATTCACGCTGCAACACTTCATCGCCCTGCTGCCGCTACTGGTCACCAGCGCGACCATCATCGTGGTGATGCTGGCCATCGCCTGGAAACGCCACCACTCCTGGACCTTCGGCCTGTCGGTGCTTGGTCTCAACCTGGCCCTGCTGTCGATCCTCCCGGCCCTGAAAGTCGCCCCCATCGAGGTTACCCCGCTGCTGCAGGTGGACAACTTCGCCTGCTACTACATGGCCCTGGTACTGGCCGCAACTCTGGCCTGCGTGACGCTGAGCCATGCCTACCTGGGCGGCGAGTCCGGCAAGGGCTACCCGGGCAACCGCGAAGAGCTGTACCTGCTGATGCTGCTGGCCGCCGCCGGCGGCCTGGTGCTGGTCAGCGCGCAGCACCTGGCGAGCTTGTTCATCGGTCTGGAGCTGCTCTCGCTGCCGACCTACGGACTGGTCGCCTATGCCTTCTTCAACAAGCGCTCGCTGGAAGGCGGCCTCAAGTACATGGTGCTGTCGGCCGCAGGCAGCGCGTTCCTGCTGTTCGGCATGGCCCTGCTGTATGCCGACGCCGGCACCCTGAGCTTTGCCGGGATCGGCGCCATCCTGGCACCGGCCGCGCAGCCAGGCCCGCTGGTGCAGTTGGGCATGGGCATGATGCTGGTGGCCCTGGCGTTCAAGCTGTCGCTGGTGCCCTTTCACCTGTGGACGCCGGATGTCTACGAGGGCGCGCCGGCGCCGGTCGCCGCCTTCCTCGCCACCGCCAGCAAGGTCGCGGTGTTCGCCGTGCTGCTGCGCCTGTTCCAGCTGTCACCCGCTGCCGCGAGCCCGGCGCTACATGATCTGTTGGCGCTGATCGCGGTCGCCTCGATCCTCTTCGGCAACCTGCTGGCCCTGCTGCAAAGCAACCTCAAGCGCCTGCTCGGTTACTCCTCGATTGCCCACTTCGGCTACCTGCTGGTCGCCCTGATCGCCAGCGAGGGCATAGCGCTGGAAGCGGTCAGCGTATACCTGGCCACCTACGTACTGACCACCCTCGGCGCCTTCGGCGTGGTCACCCTGATGTCCACGCCCTACAACGGCCGCGACTGCGATGCGCTCTACGAATACCGCGGGCTGTTCTGGCGGCGGCCCTACCTGACCGCGGTGCTCACGGTGATGATGCTGTCGCTGGCGGGCATTCCGCTGACCGCGGGCTTCATCGGCAAGTTCTACATCATCACCGTCGGCGTGCAGGCCGAACTCTGGTGGCTGCTCGGCGCCCTGGTACTGGGTAGCGCGATCGGGGTGTTCTATTACCTGCGGGTGATGGTCACCCTGTTCATGGTCGAGCCCAACCTGCGCCGCCACGATGCGCCGTTCAACTGGGGCCAGAGGGCTGGCGGGATCATGCTGCTGCTGGTCGCCCTGCTGGCCTTCGTGCTCGGCGTCTACCCGCAACCGCTGCTGGATCTGGTGCAGCACGCCGGGCTGGCGGGACTCATCCGCTGAACGCCCGGTTCAGGGCAGATTGATGGTGTCCTGGTCATTGACGNGCAGNCCCCAGGTGGCGATGAACAGCGCGGCAATCAAGGGGCCGATGACAAAACCGTTGAGGCCGAACACCGTCAGCCCACCGAGGGTGGAGATCAGCACCAGATAATCCGGCATCTTGGTGTCCTTGCCGATCAATAGCGGNCGCAGGACGTTGTCCACCAGGCCAATCACGAANATCCCGCAGAACACCAGCACCAGNCCTCGCCAGAAGCTGCCACTGAGCAGCAGGTAAGCGGCAATTGGCGCCCAGACGATGCTCGAACCCACCGCCGGCAACAGGGACAGAAACGCCATCAGCACGCCCCAGAGCAATGGGCTGGGGATACCCAACAGCAAAAAGATCAGCCCGCCGACAGAGCCCTGGATAATCGCCACGACAATATTGCCCTTCACCGTGGCACGCACCACCCGGGTGAACTTGATCTGCAGACGCCGCTTTTCCGTGGCACCCAGCGGAATCGCCATGCGCAGCTTGCGGGTCAGTTCCGGGCCATCGCGCAGGAAGAAGAACAGCAGGTAGAGCATCACGAAGAAAGCGACGACAAAGTGAAAGGTGCCCTGGCCGATATCGAAGGCCTTGGTGGCGAGGAACTGACTGGCCTCGAGGGCAGCACTGAGGATTCGCTCGCGCAGGTCATCGAAGTTGCCCAGGCCGACGCTGTCGAGCAGACGTTGCAGGAACGGCGGCAGCATGTCCTTCAGCCGTGCCACATAGATGCCGATGTCGAGCTCCCCGGACTCGAGGCGCTGGTAGATGGAGCCCCCTTCCTGGACCAGCATGCCGGTTATCACGATCACCGGCAGCACCGCGACCAGCAGGCAGATAACCAGGGTGAGCAACGCCGACATGTTGCCCCGCCCCCCCAGGCGCAGCACCAGACGCTGCTGCACCGGGCCGAACACCACCGCCAGTACCACGGCCCAGAACAGCGCACCGTAGTACGGCACGAGCAGCCAGCCGAAGGCCAGGGTCACGCCGACCAACAGGATCAGGAAGGTCTTTTGTTCAATACTGGGCGGCGACATGGCTGAGTACTGGCATAGGGATATTTCTGCTTAGTCAGCAGCATAGCCGTCAAGTGCCCACCCAGCGCCGACAGGCCTGGCTATCTGTCGACCGTATGGACGAGCTGACGCCAAACCCGAGTTGCCTGCATCGACTCACAACAGCATCGCCGCGACCCAGCCGAACACCAGCAGCGGCAGGTTGTAGTGCAGGAAGGTCGGCACCACGCTGTCCCAGATATGGTTGTGCTGGCCGTCGACATTCAGCCCCGAGGTCGGTCCGAGGGTCGAGTCCGAGGCCGGCGATCCGGCATCGCCCAGGGCGCCGGCAGTACCGACGATGCAGACGATGGCCAGCGGGCCGAAACCCAGTTGCACGCCCAGCGGCACGAAGATCGCCGCGATGATCGGCACGGTGGAGAACGACGAGCCGATGCCCATGGTCACCAGCAGGCCGACCAGCAGCATCAGCAATGCGCCTAAGGCCTTGTCCTGCCCCACCAGCTCGGCCGCACTGTCGACCAGGGTCTTGACTTCGCCGGTGGCCTTCATCACTTCGGCGAAACCGGCGGCGGCGATCATGATGAAGCCGATCATCGCCATCATCTTCATGCCTTCGGTGAACAGGCCATCGGCCTCTTTCCAGCGCACCACCCCGGACACCGAGAAAATCACGAAGCCGACCAGGGCGCCGATGATCATCGAGTCCAGCCACAACTGCACGACGAATGCCGCGGCAATGGCCACACCGGCCACCAGCAGGCTCAACGGGTTGTAGGCCACATCGATGCGCTCGGCCTGCTCGATCTTCGCCAGGTCATAGACGCGCTTCTTGCGGTAGCTGAACAACACCGCCACCAGCAGGCCGAACAGCATGCCCAGGGCCGGAATCGCCATGGCCTCGGTGATGCTGACACCACTCACATCCACCCCGGCCTTGGCCACATTGGCCAGGAGGATTTCATTGAGGTAGATGCCGCCAAAGCCGACCGGCAGGAACATGTAGGGCGTAATCAGGCCAAAGGTCAGCACGCAGGCGATCAGCCGGCGATCCAGTTGCAGCTTGCTCAACACATAGAGCAACGGTGGCACCAGCAGCGGAATGAAGGCGATGTGGATCGGCAGCACATTCTGCGAGGCAATCGCCACCGCCAGCAGCAAGGCGATCAACAGCCACTTGAGCATCCCGCCCCCCTGCGCATCCTGTTTGCCGACCAGCACCAGGGCCTTGTCGGCCAGCGCGTGAGCCAGGCCGGACTTGGCGATGGCCACGGCGAAGGCACCGAGCAAGGCATACGACAGCGCCACCGTGGCGCCGCCGCCCAGGCCCCGATTGAACGCCGCCAGCGAACCCTCCAGCCCCAAGCCGCCGAGCACACCCCCGGCCAGGGCGCCGACGATCAGCGCGACCACCACGTGCACGCGGCACAGGCTGAGGATCAGCATGATGCCGACCGCTGCGATTACTGCATTCATGAACCGCTCCTAATGAAGCTTTGCTGGAAAAATCCGAGGTTGGATAGGTCTTGGCCACGTCGACGGATGCCTGGCCGCCTACCCGGGATCGGCGGCGTACCGCAGCACACCAGCAGGCTGACCGGCAACTGCCGCTATGCCCCGAAAAAAGCCGCGTACTCTGCCGTAAGCGTCCTGGGCTGTCAAAAATACCCCGTGCGAAATATTGACCAGTCCGTGCATAATCCCGCCCAATACCTTGCCAACAGCCCCAACAAGCCGCCCTCATCTCGCCGCGATGCCACTGGTTCGATCAAGAAAACCACGCCCGCGCCGATAGCCGGCCAGTTAGAACAACAAAATAAGGAGCGCTCCATGCCGTTCAGCCGTTTTTCGATCCAGTGGAAAATCACCCTGCTTGCCGGCCTGTGCCTGCTCGCCATCGTGACGTTGCTGGTCGGTGCCTCGCTCTATCAAGCCACCCGCAGTGCCGAACTCGTGCGCAGTGCCAGCAGCAGCATGCTGGCCGACAGCGCCAAGCTGCGCCTGCAGGCCCGTGGCGAGCTACAGGCGATGCGCATCCAGCGCTATTTCATGGACACCTACCAGTACGGCAAAGGCTTTTCCCGGCAAATCCTGTTCCTGCGCGAGCAGGCCGAGAAGCGCTTTCTCGATGCCTTCGACCTGCGCGAAGACCTGACCCGGCAAGTGCGCAGCAGCCTGGAAGCCAACCCCTCGCTGCTCGGCCTGTANCTGGTGTTCGAACCCAATGGGCTGGATGGCAAGGACGAACTGTTCACCGATCAGGCCGAGCTGGGCAGCAACGACCAGGGGCGCTTCTCGCTGTATTGGGCGCAACCCAAGCCGGGNCAACTGGAATCGGAGTCGATGAACGAGCAGATGCTCAACGACACCACGACCGGCCCCAGNGGCGACCCTTACAACGCCTGGTACACCTGCCCNCGCGACAGCGGCACGACCTGCGTGCTGGAACCCTACTACGACGAAGTCGGCGGCCAGCAGGTGCTGATGACCAGCATCGCCTTCCCGCTNGAACTGGACGGCAAGGTGATCGGCGTGGTCGGNCTCGANATCAGCCTGGACAGCCTGCAACAGCTGAGCGTGCAAGCCAATCGCGAACTCTATGACGGNGCCGGCCACGTCAGCATCTTCAGCCCGGCGGCATTGCTGGCCGGCCACAGCCGCGATGCCAGCCTGCTCAGCAGTGCGGTCGAGAAGGCTTACAGCGAGCATGCCGGCGAGTTGCGGCCCTTGATCGGCAGCGGNCAAGCCGCCGAATTGCAGCACGGCGAGATGCTCCGCGTGCTGCAGCCGTTCAAACCAATTCCCGAGGCCAAGCCCTGGAGCGTATTGCTCGAAGTGCCCGAGCAGCAACTGCTCGCGCCCGCCCTGCAACTGGAGCGACAACTGGATCAGCGCCGCACCGGCGACAGCGCCGTGGCGCTAACCATCGGCCTGCTGGCCATGCTCCTCGGCCTGCTGCTGATGTGGCTGACCGCCCGCGGGGTGACCAGGCCGATCCTGGCTGTCGCCGCCATGCTCAAAGACATCGCTAGCGGCGAAGGTGATCTGACTCGTCGCCTCGACTACCCCAGGCAGGACGAACTGGGCGAGTTGGCGGGCTGGTTCAATCGCTTTCTCGACAAGCTGCAGCCGATCATCGCCGAGGTCAAACGCAGCGTGCAGGACGCCCGCGGCACCGCCGACCAGTCCGCCGCCATCGCCAGCCAGACCAGCGCCGGCATGCAGCAGCAGTTCCGCGAGGTCGACCAGGTGGCCACCGCCTTCCAGGAAATGAGCGCCACCGCCCATGACGTGGCGCACAACGCCGCGCAAGCCGCCGACGCCGCCCGCAGCGC
>C687J26845_10000322_pt1 | contig 31793 bp, 40 predicted proteins | sample RifCSPlowO2_12_FD_26845 | JGI IMG/M metagenome (IMG submission 26845)
CTTTACCCTCCATCCTGTCGATCGGGAGGGATATTTCGATCAGATTTCTTAGATGAGGCAACGAATCGATTTCAGTCAGGTTTTTGATGAGGCAATTCGGGAACTTGACGTAATATATCTAGGTCGATATAGTGTTTCGCCTGTTTGTTCATGATGATGCCGAGCGTGACTTGGAAAAGCTTTGGGACGAAGCTCCCGAAACTGCCGCTCGAATCGGCGTGCTACTGCAAGAATTAGAAGGAAATCAAGACCTTCTGGATCGCCTCACGCAGCACGACTTCGGCAATTACCGGACGGCCGAATTTCATGTGAGCAAATGGCTCAATCAATGGAACAAGGGCAGGGACCTCTGGCGTCTCAAGGTGTGGGACTTGGAGGACAAGGGGCTCCAATATCGGATTGTCTACGCGTTCGTGCCGGGCAAATCGCAGTATCACGTGCTCGGCATCGTTTCGAGGGATTTTGACTATGACTCTAGCCATCCACTCTCCCGACGCATCATCGCCGCTTACCAAAACCTCTGAGAAGGCGGTCCTGGTTCACGGCGCCGTAGCCGAAGCGACTTCGCAGGCGTCGCAGTGCACCGTGTTCTGGATCAACGATCATGCCACTCGCAGGGTGGCAACTCCGCCGAGACACGTCGCGGTCGACGAAATGGTTGCCAGGTGGGAGAAGGACGAAAAGCGCCGCAAGGTGATCGAAGAGGCGCGGGGCTGGATTGCTGACGCCTTCCATGCCGAAGATGGCGATACTGTGCGCACATTGCGATTGCGAAAGGGCTGGTCACAAATTCGGCTTGCAAAGGCGCTGGCCACCAGCCAGTCGCACGTCGCTCGCATTGAGCGCGGCACCGAGAACCTCGCGATCGAAACCTGTCGCCGGCTGTGCAGCGTACTCGGCATCGACATGAACACTCTTGATCAGGCACTGCGCCGGCAAGAAGCTATTGCCCAAGCTAAAGCGGCACGATGAACCGGCACGTCTTTACCATTTTCTGTGACGACATCCGTCAGGAGATAGGGGGAAAGCTTTCGTATATCGGTGTCTACGGTGGACAAATGTTCGTGCCGTCGTTCCCTATCACCTTGCCAAAGCTTTGTCTCGCGATGAGCATGATTACTCCCGTAGACACGCCGTTCCGAAAATTGGCGATGCGGATTCTCAAGGACGACACGCAACTGGCGGAAGGGGTTTTGGACGAAACACAACTTGCCGGTGCTGTGGAGGCATCCACGGATGTTCCGGCAGATGAGCGTAAGGACCGGATCCTGACGCTTCAGTCGATGTTTGTCTTTTCGCCCTTCCAGCTCGAAGGTCCATGCACGCTGAAAGTTCGCGTTGAAACCGAGTCGGGCGAGCTGCGTGGTGTCGGGTTGCGTATCGACCAGGCGCCGGCACCAGCACCAGATTCTCCAAAACAATAGACAGTGGCGAAGGCTGATTTTTCGGCAGACGACGCAGAAGGCAATGTCGAGCGCCTTCGCGCCGAGAACGCCCGCCTGATTGCCCTGCTGGAAACACACGGTATCGATTGGCGCGCAGCCGCGCCCCGCGTGGTGGCTCGCGAACCCGCACCGGAATTCGAGCTGTCCCGTCTCTCGACTGAAGACAAGGTTGCGCTTTTTCACCGCTTGTTCCGCGGCCGCACCGATGTCTATGCGGCCCGTTGGGAGAACAAGCGCGGGCGTTCGGGTTATGCTCCGGCCTGCGCCAATGAGTGGAAGCCGGGCATCTGCGAGAAGCCTCGCATCAAGTGCGGAGACTGTCCCAACCGGGCATTTCTGCCGGTGACCAACGATCTTATCTACGGCCACCTGGCGGGCAAGGTAACAGCGGCTGTCTATCCGCTGCTGCCTGACGACAGCTGCCACTTTATTGCGGTGGACTTTGATGGAGCGGACTGGCGTGATGACGCGCGCGCCTTCGTGCACTCTTGCCGTGAACTGGACGTGCCCGCTGCGTTGGAGATCTCCCGCTCGGGTAACGGCGCGCATGCGTGGATCTTCTTTGCCGGGGCGGTTTCAGCACGCGATGCGCGGCGACTGGGCACGGCGATGATCAGCCACACCTGTACGCGTACACGGCAGTTGAAGCTTTCCTCCTACGATCGGCTCTTCCCCAGTCAGGACACGATGCCGAAGGGCGGCTTCGGCAATCTGATCGCCCTCCCCCTGCAGAAACGACCGCGTGAGAAGGGCCATAGCGTGTTTGTGGACGACAACTTCAAGCCGTACGCCGACCAGTGGGCGTTCCTCGCCGGCCTTCCGACGATGACGCCGGCGTCGGTCGCAAACGTGATCATCCGTGCGACCGGGGGCGCGCATCCGCTCGACGTAGCGTTCATCAGCGATGAGGATCAAAGCGAGCCTTGGAAGCGCCCCGCGTTGGCGCCCATGAAGCTGCCAGGACCGATGCCCGAGCGCTTGGTCGTTACCCTGGCGAACCAAGTCTATTTCGAAAAGGCCCAACTGCCGCAACCGCTCGCGAACCGGCTGATCCGGCTCGCGGCATTCCAGAACCCCGAATTCTACAGAGCGCAGGCGATGCGCTTCCCCGTATGGGACAAGCCGCGCGTAATCGGCTGCGCCGAAAACTACCCGCAACACGTCTCGTTGCCCCGCGGTTGTCTGGACGCGGTCAAGAAGCTGATGCGCGATAACGGCATCAAGCTTGATCTTCGTGACGAGCGGTACAGCGGCAAACGGCTTGCCGTGACGTTTGCGGGCAAGTTGCGCCCCGATCAGGAAGCAGCGGTCGCTGGGATGCTGAAGCACGATATCGGCGTGCTCTCCGCGCCGACTGCGTTTGGCAAGACTGTGACCGCTGCGGCGATCATCGCCCGACGGGGGGTGAACACCTTGATTCTGGTACACCGCACCGAGCTGCTCAAGCAATGGCAGGAGCGGCTGCAAGTCTTTCTTGGCGCTGGCAAGGATATCGTTGGCACGATCGGCGGTGGCAAGTCCAAGGCCACAGGCAAGATCGACATCGCCGTGATGCAATCACTTTCCAGAAAGGGCGAAGTGAAAGTCCTTGTCGAGACCTACGGACACATCGTGGCCGATGAATGCCACCACATGTCGGCCTTTTCATTCGAAGCGATTCTGAAGGGCGCGAAAGCGCGTTACGTGTTGGGGCTGACCGCGACACCGGTGCGACGAGACGGCCAGCAGCCGATCATCTTCATGCAGTGCGGGCCGATTCGACACACAGCCGTGAAAGTCGAAGGCGCGGCTCGATCGTTGGACGTAGTTCCACGAGTACTCACGTCGGCGGTCACCTTGCCGCCGGAAGCTGCCATACAGGATGTGTTCCGACAACTGGCTGGCGATCTGAAACGCACCGATGCCATAGCCGCCGACATCGTCAATGCATACCGGGAAGGACGGAAAGTGCTGGTATTGACCGAGCGGACGGAACACATTGACCGGTTAAAGGCAGCCCTTGGCGATGCTATCGACGCCTTGTTCATCTTGCATGGCCGGATGTCAAGGAAGCAGCGCGCCGAATTGATCGGTGCACTGGATGCGCTACCTGGCAATGCTCCCCGCGTTGTGCTGGCTACGGGGCGGCTGGTCGGTGAGGGCTTTGATCATCCACCCTGGGATACGCTGGTACTGGCGATGCCGATTTCCTGGAAGGGTACGCTACAGCAATATGCCGGCCGTCTGCACCGAGAACACGCAACCAAGGTTGACGTCCGGATCTACGACTACGTCGATACCGTCCATCCGGCATTGATGCGGATGTGGGACAAGCGGCAACGTGGTTACCGGGCGATGGGGTATCAAATGAGAGAGCCCGACAGGGGCTCGCTGGGATTCGATTGAGCATTGGAAAAGTGTGTGTCCGTGGAGTCGCCGGGGGTTCCGCGAATACGATAGAATTGCGGCATCTTAAACTTGATCGGGAGAGCGACAGATGGGTAAGGGAGACAAGCGGACGCGCCGCGGCAAGATTTCCAAGGGATCGTACGGCAAGACGCGCTTGCAAAAAACCAAGAAGAAGGCGCCGGCTGCCAGGCAACCCCGCAAAGCCGGGAGTTAGAGCACCATCACCACCATCGGGTGGTCGCACAGCTCCTGGTAGAGGGCGTCGAGCTGCTCGCGGGAAGTGGCGCGGATCACGCACGTGATGCTCAGGTACTTGCCGCGCTTGCTCGCCTTCATTTGCAGGGTCGCGCCGTCAAAGTCCGGCGCGTGCCGCTGCACCACTTCAAGTATCGTCTGCGCGAAGCCGGCACGCGTGTGACCGAGGATCTTGATCGGGAAATCGCAGGGATACTCGAGCGGCGAATCTTCGATCATGGTGGACTGGCTCACGCGGCCTGGCGCATCACCTTGCGCTTGAACTCCTGGTAGAGCGGGTGGATCCGGCGGAACACCGCGCCCGGCTTGCCGGTGCCGACCGGCTTGCCGTCGAGCGTGGTGATGGCCAGGACTTCCCTGGTCGATGACGTGAGCCACAGTTCGTCCGCCGTTTTGACCTCCTGCTCCGGAATCTCGCGCACGTCGCATGGAATGCCGTGCGCCGCCGCGAGCTCGAGCACGACATCGTAGGTAATACCGGGCAACACGAGGTGGTTCTTCGGCGGCGCCAGCACTCGGCCGCTCTTGACTGCGAAAATATTGCTCGACGAGCCCTCGGTGAGATATCCGTCGCGGAACATCACGACCTCGGCCGCGCCCGCATCGAGCGCCGTCTGGCGCAGCAGGCAGTTGGCAAGCAGCGATACCGACTTCACGTCGCATCTGAGCCAGCGGTAATCGGTCGCCGTGATCGCCGGCACACCGCTGTCGACGAGATCCTTGGCAGGCGTCGAGAGCGGGCCGCTCATCATCAACACCGTGGGCTTCGCGTCCTTGGGAAAGGCGTGGTCGCGCCTGGCCACGCCGCGGGTGATCTGCAGGTAGACCGACTGGTCGTCGCCCTCATTGCGCGCGACGATATCGCGCGTGAGCCTGGTCCACTCGCCGTCGCTCAACGGGTTTGCAAGCCGGATGCTGTCCAGGCTGTGCTGCAGGCGCCGCAAGTGCTCGGGCAACCGAAACGGGTGGCGCGAATACACCGGGATCACTTCGTAGACGCCGTCACCGAAGATGAAGCCGCGGTCGAGCACCGGAACGCGGGCTTGCTCCAGCGGCATGAATTCGCCGTTCAGGTAAACGATTTCGCTCATGTTGTCCTCATCAGAGGTTCTTGAACAGCAGCCTGATCGAGTCCCAGCCGCGCCCGAGGATACCCGCGAGCGGCACGCTCTCCAATGCTACTACAGGAAGCTCGCGGAAGGATTTTCCCTCGAGCGTGATTTTCATGGTTCCGATCCTCTGGCCGGCGGCGATCGGTGCGACCAGCGGTTGCAGGCTTTCGACGCTCGCCTTGAGCTTGTCGGCCTGGCCTTTCGGCAGCGAGAGGTACAGGTCGCTCGTGAAACCGGCTCTAACGGTGTTGTCACTGCCCTTCCAGACCTGCAGCGTTGCGACCGGCTGGTTTTTTTCGTAAAGCCGCACGCTGTCGTAGAACTGGAAGCCGTAGTTGAGCAGCTTCTGGCTTTCGCTCGCGCGCATCGCCTCGGATGCCGCACCGAGCACTACCGAGATGAGGCGCCGCTCGCCCCGCCTGGCCGAAGTAATGAGGCAATAGCCGGCGTTCTCGGTGTAGCCCGTTTTCATGCCGTCCACGGTGGGATCCGTCCACAGCAAGCGGTTGCGGTTGGACTGGGAAATGTTGTTGTAGCGGAACTCTTTCGTCGAGTAGAGCGGATAGTATTCGGGGAAATCACGGACGATGGCGGCGGCCAGCAGCGCGAGATCGTGCGCCGTTGAATAGTGCTGGGGGTGGGGCAATCCGGTCGAGTTGACGAAGCTGGTGTTTTTCATGCCGAGCCGCTGCGCTTCGCGGTTCATCATCTGTGCAAATATTTCCTCGCTGCCGGCAACCGCTTCGGCCAGCGCGATGCACGCATCGTTGCCCGATTGCACGATCATGCCGCGGATCAGTTCGCTCACCGTCACCGGCTTGCGCGGCTCGATGAACATACGCGAGCCTTCGGCGCGCCAGGCGCGCTCCGAAACCGGCACCGTCTGTTCGAGCTGAATTGTTTTTTGCTTGAGGGCGGCGAACGTGAGGTAGGCCGTCATCAGTTTGGTGAGCGATGCCGGCTCGACGCGCTCTTGCGGATTGTGGCTCGCCAGCAGTTGCGCGCTGTTGAAGTCGAACAGCAGGTACGCTCTGGCGGCGATCGGCGGAACGGGCGGTAGCGGTGGTGCGGCCTGCTGGGCGAGAAGCGGCGGGGACAGCAGCAGAAAAATGATGGCTAAAACCAGTCGCATGTCGGTCACGGAAAAACGGGCATTATACAATTTTCGCGCTTGCGCGCGTGAGATGAAGCTGAAACAATGCGCGCTTTTCCGTTCGTCATCGCCATGACAGGAGTGGGTCCGTGAACTTCATTCGCAACTTGCGCGCCGTTGTGTTGTCGGGTGCGCTGGTCGTCGTCTCCGCGTTGTCTGTTGCAGCGTTTGCTGCGGAACCGGTGGGCGTCAAGAATGCGTGGGCGCGGCCTACCGCGCCGGGCCAGAAGACGGCGGGCGCCTACATGGAACTCGAGAGTGCTGCCGCCGCCGTCCTGGTCGCCGTGGAAAGTGCCGCGGCCGCAAAAGCCGAACTGCACACGATGAGTATGGATGGCGGCGTGATGCGCATGCGGCCGGTTCAGAAAATCGATCTGCCCGCAAAAAAGACGATCAAGCTCGCGCCCGGCGGGCTCCATGTAATGCTGATCGACGTCAAACGGCCGCTCAAGGAAGGGGATAAAGTGCCGCTTGCGCTCACGGTTCAGACCCCGGACGGCGCGAAATCAACGATCAAGGTCGAGGCCGAAGTGCGCGCCGCGGGCGGTGGGGCGGAGCATCGCCATCACTGAAAACCCGGTGCCAGGTCGCTTCTAGGGGCGCTCGAGGTAGCGCTTGAATGCCTCGCGCATGAAGACGAGCTGCCTCTTGAAGTTACGGCAGCCCTCGCACAGCGGCAGGTGCACGTGGAGTCCGAATCTTTCCACCAAGGTCAGCGGACGCTCCTGTGCCTGGGACAAGAGTTCGGAAACTTCCCGGCATGAGGGAATGATCTTCATGATTTTCCGAACCACTTTGATTCCAGGCATTCCCGCAGGCTGAGCCGGGCCCGGTGCAGCATCACCCAGCAGTTGGTCGCGGTGATGCCGAGTTCCTTACAGATTTCCTCGGTGGACAGTTCCATCACCTCGCGCATCACGAACACGCGCGCGGTCTTGACCGAGGACTTGCCCGAAAAGCGGGCGGCGCCTTCGACTGCCGCGAGGAGCGTTTCCTGCACGGCGTCCTCGGCGGCAGTCCGGTTGCGCAGTTGCAGCAGCGCATAGCGCATGAGGTAACCACGGTGCTGCTCGATCTCGAGGGGGCGCGAGGCGTCCGGGGCGCCGCTATTGGTGGTATTGTCGGCCATGCCGGCAGCGTTGGAAGTCCATGAAAATCATAAATTTAGAGCTTTCTCTCGCGGAACACAAGGGACCTCGCAGGGCATACCGCGGGGCGCGCGAATACCGGCGCCGCTTGAAAAGCCATGGCCGGCGCCCATATCTGTGTTGTCGGCGCCCAGCGCCAAACCGATTAAAGGAGATGAGCTATGGCAAACATTACTCGCTTCACCCCGTTTGATGACACGTTTGATGACCTGTTGCGCGGCTTTTTCGTGCGTCCCGTGAGCTTCGAAGGGACCGCCACGCCGGCGCAGTTCCGGGTTGACGTCACCGAAAACAACGGCGCGTATACGCTCCGTGCCGAGCTTCCCGGCGTGAAGAAGGATGACATCAACATTACGATCGATGGCGACCAGGTCGCGATCGGTGCCGAAGTGAAGAAAGAGAAGGACGTGAAGGACGGCGACCGCGTGCTGCGTTCCGAGCGCTATTATGGGAAGGTGTACCGCGCTTTCACGCTCGGCCAACCCGTGGATGAGGCTGCCACCAACGCGAAATACGCCGATGGGGTGCTTGAGCTGACGCTGCCGAAGAAGGCGGCGGTGACGGCGAAGCGTATCACCGTCCAGTAACTGCTAAAGACGCCAGGCTTCCGCCGGCGCTTTAGCTGCGCGAGTTGAAACGGTCGATTCTTCCATTTCGCCTCTTAACTCGCGCGTGAGCCGCCCCGGGGCGGCAGGTTTTTTGGCCTGCCGCCTTTTTTGCGCTCGTGTAGAATAAGTGGGCCCTCACATAGCAGCCGCTAACGCATGTCGCTCACCGCCAACTCCGCCGCCACCAAGGCCAAGATCCTCACCGAAGCGCTGCCCTATATCCAGCGCTTTCATGGCAAGACCATGGTCATCAAGTACGGCGGTAATGCGATGATCGACGATAAGCTCAAGGAGGGGTTCGCGCGCGATGTGGTGCTTTTGAAGCTCGTGGGCATGAATCCGGTGGTCGTGCACGGCGGCGGCCCGCAGATCGACGATCTCCTGCAGCGCGTAGGCAAGAAAGGCGAGTTCATCCAGGGCATGCGCGTGACCGATGCCGAAACCATGGACGTCGTGGAAATGGTGCTGGGCGGCAAGGTCAACAAGGAAATCGTCAACCTGATCAATCGGCACGGCGGGCACGCGGTCGGACTCACGGGCAAGGACGGGGCGTTCATCCGCGCCAAGAAAATGATGGTGCGCGGTCCGGGCGATAGCGACGAATTGATCGATATCGGTCAAGTCGGTGAGGTGGACGCGATCGAACCGCAGATCGTGGAAACACTGTTTGCCGGTGGATTCATCCCGGTCATAGCGCCGATCGGTTTCGGCAAGAAAGGCGAGTCATACAACATCAATGCCGATCTGGTCGCCGGCAAGGTGGCGGAGGTTCTCAATGCCGAGAAGCTTATCGTGCTCACCAATACGCCGGGTGTGCTGGACAAGGACGGCAACCTGCTCACCGGGCTCACCGCGCGCAAGATCGATGACCTGTTCGCCGACGGCACGATTTCGGGCGGCATGCTGCCGAAGATCAGTTCGGCGCTGGATGCGGTGAAGAACGGGGTCAACGCCTGCCACATCATCGACGGCCGCGTCGAGCACGCACTCCTGCTCGAGATTCTCACCAACGAGGGCGTCGGCACGCTGATCCGCCGGCGCTGATCCGGCTGCGGAAGTAGGCGATGACGCGCAGGAGATCGTGGATTTTTGACTTGGACAACACCTTGCACAACGCCACTCCGCACATCTTTCCGCACATCAACCGCGCCATGACCGCGTATATGCAGGCGCACCTCGGGCTCGACGAGACTGCGGCGAGTGAGCTGAGGCGCCAGTACTGGAAGCGCTATGGCGCGACGCTGCTGGGTCTCATGCGCCACCATGGCACCGATCCGCGACACTTCTTGTGGCACACGCATCAATTTGACGATCTCAAGCGCATGATGGTGCGCGAGCCGCGGTTGCGCGCCATTCTCGCCCGGCTGCCCGGGCGGAAGTTCGTGTTCTCAAACGCGCCGGTGCATTACTCATGCGCGGTGCTGAAAGCGCTGGGTATAACCGACCTGTTCGACGGCGTGTTCTCGATCGAGCACACGCGCTATCGGCCCAAGCCCGATTGTTACGGCTTCCTGCGGCTCACCCGCAGCAACCACCTGCGGCCGCGGCGCTGTATCATGGTGGAAGATACACTCGCCAATCTGCGCACCGCGAAAAAACTCGGCATGAAAACGGTATGGGTGACGAGGGCCGCCAGGGCGCCGGGCTACGTGGATGCGAGCATCCCGAATCTCAGGCAGTTGCCGCGCATGCTGGCGCGGCTACAATGTTGAGGCCCGTTTCGGCGTGCGATCGCGAAACGGGCTCAAGCGAGGTGGGACATGGCAGCCAGGACCGGGGAGAGAAAGACGCAGATTCTGCATACGCTGGCGCAGATGCTGGAGAATCCCGCCGCCGAGAAAATCACCACGGCGGCGCTCGCCGCCCGGCTCGCTGTGTCCGAAGCCGCGCTCTACCGTCATTTCAGCGGCAAGGCCGAAATGTTTGAGGGGCTGATCGACTTTATCGAGCAGACGCTGTTCGGGCTGATCAACAAAATCACCACCGAGGAAAAAAGCGGCGTGCGTCAGCTCGAGGCCATGATTGCGGTGCTCCTTGGGTTCGCCCAGAAAAACCGCGGCATGACGCGCGTGCTCATCGGGGATGCCCTGGTCCACGAGGATAATCGGCTGCAGGTTCGCATCAACCAGCTGCACGACCGGATCGAGGCCGCGTTGAAACAGGCGCTGCGGTTCGGCGTCACGCAGCAGGAAGTCCTGGCCGAGGTCGATGTCGCGGCGCAGGCCAACCTGCTGATGAGCTTCGTGACCGGCCGCTGGCACCAGTTCGCGAAAAGCGGTTTCAAGCGCGATCCGGTCGAGTTATGGAGCAAGCAGTGGCGGCAGTTGCTGGAGGGCGTAGTTGCCTGAACCGGCCGACCGCCAGGAGATCACACCCTAGGAGTTTGTCGGACTTGGCCCCGGCAAACTCCTAATGCAAAACCGGCGTGAGGAAAATAGCAAGAGAAAATGATAGCTATGCGAATTCACCCTCAGTTTTCTTTACGTTCGACCCGTTCGGCGGGTTTTTTTCGGAATTGTCAGCCGGTTTTGCTTTTAGCAGCCTGTTCGGGCTGCTAAGTCCGACAGGCTGCTAGGGGGCAATCATGTCGAATCTGACAACGCAACAGCTCGCGGAAATCCTGATCGGGATCGCGCGCACCCAGCAGGCGATCATCGATGCCATGGAGAACTCGAAGGCGGGATTCAAGTCCACGCACTTCCGGCCGATGCTGGAGACTGCATCGCGCATCCGCAGCAACCGCGCCGAGACGCTTGCTGACTTTCCTTCGCGCCTGTTGCTGCAATTCCTGGGCCGCAACGGACCGGAACTGTCACAGGTTGTGAAAGACCTCGAAACGCTGCTGGCCCAGAAATCCACGTCCACCGGCGATGGCGCCGCTCCCGCCCCTGCCGCCGCTCCCGCCCCCGACGCCGCTTCGCTCGACATGACGCTGCTGCCCTAGTACAACGAATCATTGATTTCGAAACGTCGTTCGCATCTACAGAGATGTTGCAAAATTAAGGTGTCGCGATACTAGGAGTTTGTTGAACCAAAGTCCGACAAACTCCTATGCGCTGCAGACCGGGCAAGCCGGGTCTTTCCGCAGCTTGACGGTGCGGGTCTGCATGGTGAGCGCATCGAGCAGCAGCAAGCGCCCGGTGAGCGGCTCCCCGGCACCGGCGAGCAGTTTCAGCGCTTCCGCCGCCTGGATGGAACCTATAATGCCTACCACCGGCGCGAATACGCCCATCACCGCGCAGCGTACGTCCTCGTTCTCGCCGTGCTCGGGAAACAGGCAGTGGTAACACGGGGAGGCGTGGCCGCGCATGTCGAATACCGCAACCTGCCCGTCGAAGCGCACGCCCGCGCCCGACACCAGCGGCTTGCGGCATTTCACGCAGGCCCGGTTTACCGCGTGGCGGGTGGCGAAGTTGTCGCTGCCGTCGACCACCACATCGGCTGTCGCCACCAGCGTTTCGAGGCGCTCGCCGCCGACCCGCTCGGGGAGTGCGACGACATTCACTTCCGGATTGATCGCGGCGAGTGTTGCGCGCGCCGAGTCGACTTTCTTGCTCCCGATGGCACCGGTGCGATGCACGATCTGACGCTGGAGGTTGGTGAGATCGACGTCATCGCCGTCGCAGATCGTGAGGCGCCCGACGCCCGCGGAGGCGAGATAGAGGGCGACCGGGGAGCCGAGTCCGCCGGCGCCAATGATGAGAGCGTGCGATGCGAGCAGCTTCTCCTGACCCTCAATGCCGATCTGGGGCAGCAGGATGTGGCGGCTGTAGCGCAGCAATTGCTCGTCGTTCATGGAAGTGAGGCGCGAGGCAGTGAATTTGATAAGTGTACAACAAAGCGCCCGGCGTATTACCGGGCGCTTTGGACGGTGCGGCAGGGTGGGCTAGTTGGTCTTGACGCCGCCGCGGCTCTTCAAGAAGGCGATCGCCTGATTGAGCTCATAGTCGTTCTTGGAGACGATCTCTCCGGGTTCGGGTATGAGCGTCTTCTCGTCGACATCCTTCGGCCGCGGCGCGGGCGTGAAGTTGTACTTTGCCGCCGCCGCCGCGGCGTCCGCCTTCTCCTCGTTTCTCTCTTTGTCTTTGTCATTGTCGAGGAGATGCTTGGTGAGGTCGGCCTCGCGCAGCCTGAGTCCTGCCAACCTGTCCGCAGAGCCGTCGTCGAGCGGAATGTCCGGCATGATACCTTTGGCCTGTATCGAACGGCCGTTCGGCGTATAGTAGCGCGCAGTCGTGAGCTTGATCGCCGTGTTGTTGCCGAGCGGCAGGATCGTTTGAACCGAGCCCTTGCCGAAAGTCGGCTGCCCCATTACCACCGCGCGCTTGTGGTCTTGCAGCGCGCCGGCCACGATTTCCGAGGCTGACGCCGAGCCGGCGTTGACCAGCACCACCATCGGCACGTTCCTCGCTTCCGCCGGCAGCTTCCTGATGTAGTCTTCCCTGTTGCGGCCACGCAGGTAGTTCTCGGGACTCGCATTAAGGCGCATCTTCGAATCCTCCGTGCGGCCGTCGGTGTAGACCACGAGCGTACCCTGCGGCAGGAAGGCGGCCGATACGGCGACTGCGCCGTTCAAGAGCCCGCCCGGATCGTTGCGCAGATCGAGCACGATGCCCTTCATGGGCCCCTGGTTTTCCTTGAACAGCCTGTCAATGGCGCGCGCCAGGTTCTCACCGGTCGCTTCCTGGAACTGGGTGACGCGAAAGTAAACGTAACCCGGCTCGAGGAGCTTCGACTTGACGCTCTGGATCTTGATGACCGCACGCGTGAGCGTGACCACGATCGGCTTCGTTTCCCCCTTGCGTACGATGGTGAGCGTGATCGGGGTGTTGGGCTTCCCGCGCATGCGCTTCACCGCGTCGTTCAGCGTCATGCCTTTGACCGAGCTTTCGTCGAGCTTGACGATCAGGTCGCCGGACTTGATTCCGGCGCGTGCTGCCGGTGAGTCGTCGATCGGCGCCACGACCTTGACAAAGCCGTCTTCCATGCCGACCTCGATGCCCAAGCCGCCGAATTCGCCCTGCGTACCCACCTGCAACTCCTTGAATGCTTCCTGGTCGAGATAAGCGGAATGGGGGTCGAGGCCGGTGAGCATGCCATTGATCGCCTGGGTGATGAGCTTCTTGTCGTCGACCGGCTCGACATAGTCGCTCTTCACGCGCCCGAACACCTCGGTAAACGCGCGCAGTTCTTCGATCGGCAGCGGCGCGGAAGCGCGTTCCTTCTGCGCGACGGCCGAGAAATTGAGGCTGATCGCGACGCCCATCAGGATGCCCAGCGCGATCAGACCGAATTGTTGCAATTTGTTACGCATAACTCGCTCCTAGAAACCCGTGAATCGTGAAACGTGAAATGTGAAACGGGAAAAACCCGCTTCGCAAACCACATTGTGGTTACGTTTCACCTTTCACCTTTTACTTTACGTTCACCCATGTCAGCGGGTCGAGCGGCTTGCCCTGGTGCCGCAGTTCGAAGTATAAACCCGAATCGGGGTTGCCGCCGCTATTTCCCACTGTGGCGATGGCATCGCCACCCTGGATCTCTTCCCCCACCCGCTTGTAAAGGGTCTCGTTGTTGCCGTAGAGGCTCATGTACGCTCCGCCGTGGTCGATGATCAACAGATTGCCGAACCCGCGGAGCCAGTCGGCGAAAACAACCCTGCCTGCGGCTACGGCTTTCACCTCCTCGCCAGACCGGGCCGAAATGAACAGCCCTTTCCAGGTGAGTCCGCCATCAGAACGTTGACTACCGAAGCGGTTGCCGAGTTCCCCCCGCACCGGCAGGCTCAACCGGCCCTTCAGCCGCTCGAACGGGCTGCCGTCGCTTGAGCCATCCGGCAGGCGCTCGTTCCTCGGGCGCGGCGGCGCCGGGGTGCGGGCGATAATCCGGCCGAGTTGTTCGATGAGCCGTGCCAGTCGGTTTTCGTTGCGCCGGAGCGTACTGATCTCGCGCTGTTGCTGTCGAATCTCGCGCGCAATCCTGGTGAGCACTTGGGCGCGGGCGCGTTTTTCCTGCTCGAGCCGCCGCTTCTGCGCGGCCTGTTCGGTGGCGATCGCCGCCAGTTCAATCGCTTTCTGCTCTGTCTCGTGCGCAAGTCCCTTGAGACGCGCGAGGCTCGCGCGCAGTTCGCTGATGAAATCGGCCCGGGCGCGCGAAATGTAGCCGAAATAATGCATCTGGCGCGCGATCCGGTTGGGATCCTCGCGGTTGAGCAGGAGCCGCAACGGCGCCGCCTGGCCACCCAGGTATTGCTGGTAGAGCAGGCGCGCGAGCAGCGCTTGCTGGCTGCTGAGCGTATCCTCGCCGCGACGCGCCTCGGCGCGCAGTTCGGCAAGGCGTTGGTTGACTGCGCGCGCGTGCTGCGCGAGATCGTGCAAGCTGCGGTTGGCGTCCGAGATTGCGCGCTCCGATTCCTTCAGCGCGTCGCCGGCCTCGGTCTTGGATTCCTCGGCATCGGCGAGCCGTTTTTGCAGCGCCTCAATTTTGCCGCGCAGCTCCCGCAGTTGTTCCTTCGCACCGGCGGCCGTCGTGGCCGCGAGCGTGGCGCTGCCGGCAAGAAGCAGGACGGGCAGTAGCGCGAGTCGGGCGAGGCCGCAGAGCGTCACGCGAAGCTGATCATCGACTTGCCGCTCATTTCGGACGGTTGCGGCAATCCCATCATCGCAAGCAGCGTCGGCGCCACGTCCTGCAACGCACCGTGCTCGGCGATCCGCGCCGTGCGCCCGATGTAGAGCAGCGGCACGAGATTCAGCGTGTGGGCGGTGTGCGCCTGTTTGGTCTGCGGATCGAGCATGGTCTCGGCGTTGCCGTGATCGGCGGTGATCAATACCTCGCCGCCGGTTTCCCGCATCGCCGTGACCGCGCGGCCGATGCATTCGTCGAGCACCTCCACCGCGCGGGTGGCGGCCTTGAGATTGCCGGTGTGCCCGACCATGTCGCCGTTGGCGTAATTGCAGATGATCGCGTCGTACTTTCGGCCTTTGATCGCCGCGACCAGCTGGTCGGTGACCTCGAAGGCGCTCATTTCCGGTTTCAGGTCGTAAGTGGCGACCCTGGGCGAAGGCACGAGTATGCGGTCTTCGCCCGGGTACGGCGTCTCGATTCCGCCGTTGAAGAAATAGGTGACATGCGCGTATTTCTCGGTCTCGGCGATCCTGAGCTGCTTGAGATCCCGCTTCGAGATGTATTCACCGAATCCGTTCGCTACGGTCTGCGGCGGAAACGCGGCGGGAACATGGCTGAAGTCCTCGCCGTAGCTTGTCAACGTGCAATAGTAGCCGAGCCGCGGGGCATGGGAGCGCGCGAAGCCATCGAACCGGCCGTCTGTAAGCGCCAGCGTGAGCTGGCGCGCGCGGTCGGCGCGGAAATTCATGAACACCACGGCGTCGCCGTCGTTCATGCGCGCAGGCTCGCCGCCCGCAGGCGTGATCACCGTCGCCTTCACGAACTCGTCCGATTCGCCGCGCGCATAGGCGGCGAGCAGTCCATCAACGGCGGTGGCGGCGCGAAACTCCGCTTTGCCCTGGGTGAGCAGGTCGTACGCCTGCTGCACACGCTCCCAGCGTCGGTCGCGGTCCATGGCGTAGTAGCGGCCGCAGATCGAAGCGATGCGGCCTACCTTGAGCGCGTTGCACCTGGCCTGTAACGCGGCGAGCGAAGCTTCGGCACTCTTGGGCGGCGTGTCGCGCCCGTCGAGGAAGGCGTGCACATAAGTGTTCCTGGCGCCGCCCTTGGCTGCCATTTCGAGCAACACGTGAATCTGCGATTCGTGGCTGTGCACGCCGCCGGGCGACACGAGCCCCAGGACATGCAGCGCGCGCCCGGTGCCGCGCGCGGTCACCACGGCTTGGTTCAGCGCCGGATTCCTGAAAAAATCACCGGTCTCGATCGCGTGCTCGATCTTGGTGTAGTCCTGGTAAACGACGCGGCCGGCGCCGATGTTCATGTGGCCGACTTCGGAATTGCCCATCTGGTCCTTGGGCAGACCCACCCATTTTTCGGAGGCGTCGATGGTCGTGTGCGGAAAGGTTTGCCAGAGGAAATTCCAGTGCGGCTTGCGCGCCTGGCAGATCGCGTTGTAGTCGCACTCCTCGCGGTGCCCGAAGCCATCGAGTATGATCAGCAAAACCGGTGTTAGCGCCATGATTTTATGAAGTTTATTTCAAGAATCGGGTTAATGTATAATATCAGCATATTTTAACATTCAGATGTCCGCAGAAGGATAGATTCATGGCCAACACCACTGCACTGCGCGCTGTGCTGATCGAAAAGGAAGAGCATATCGAACAGGCGTCGCGGGCAATGAAAGCGATGGCTCATCCGCTACGGTTGAAAATCCTGTGCGTGCTCGGCAACCAGGAAATGAGCGTTCAGGACATCGTCGAGTGTGTCGGCACCTCCCAGAGCAACATTTCCCAACATCTTGCCATCCTGCGCGAGAAAGGCGTGCTGCGCACGCGCAAGGACGCCAACCGCGTCTATTACCGTGTCGGAGACGAGCGCACACTGACCTTGATCGGCATGATGCGCGAAGTGTTCTGCGGGATTTCCGAATAGTCTTTGCAAGCATCAGCCCCGGCTGCGGCAAGAGTTGTACAGGCAGCGGGTTTCACGCCGCCTCGAAGGGATTCTTCGTACGCCCGCCCAGTCTATAGCGGGAGCGCTGCTGACGCCAGGAAGCTTCGGCTTCATCGGGCCTCTGTTAGAATGAGCGACCGCGAACTCTGCGGCACAGCGCACCGTGGAGAAAATCGAACCTGGCAGCGCCAAGTTTAGGAGTCTGAGTTGGAGCAGTTTCTCGCGTTTCTGCAGAAAAATCCGTTTAACATGCTGCTGTTCGGCGCGGCGGTCATCACCGGCGGCATGCTGGTCTGGCCGCTGATCAACCGGTTGTTTCGGACCGCCAATGAAGTGAGCACCCTGGAGGCGGTGCAGCTCATTAACCGGCGCGATGCCGTGGTAATCGACGTGCGCGATTCCGGCGAATACGCCGCCGGGCATATCGGCAACGCCAGGCATATTCCGGAGGCGCAGCTTGCCGAGCGCATCAAGGAGCTGGAGAAGTTCAAGACGCGGCCGATCATCATCAGTTGCCGCACCGGCAGCCGTGCGGCCATCGCTGGCGGGGTTCTGCGCGAGCATGGTTTTGGCGAAGTGTTCGTGCTGCGCGGCGGCATCGCAGCGTGGCAGCAGGCCAGCATGCCGCTCGAAAAGTGATGGCCAAGGTGCGTATGTACGGCACCGGCGTCTGCCCGTTCTGCCAGATGGCCGAGCGGCTGCTGCGCGCGAAGGGCGTGCCGGTGATCGACAAGATCCGTGTCGACCTGGAGCCGGCAAGGCGCGTCGAAATGATGGAGAAAACCGGGTGTCGCACAGTGCCGCAGATCTATATCGGCGACACCCACGTTGGCGGCTTTGATGAACTGGCCGCCCTGGATCACGCCGGCAGACTCGAAGAGCTGCTGCGGGGCGCAGAGTGACTCCGCCCGCCTCAACACGACAGGACCCAACATGAGCGAACAGCAGCAAGCGGTTTTCGGCATCCAGAAAATCTATCTCAAGGACATGTCGCTTGAGATTCCCAACGCCCCGCAGGTTTTTCTCGAACGCGAGACGCCGCACGTGGACATCAAGATTCACAACGAGGCGCGTCCCCTCGAACCACAGGGATTGTTCGAAGTCGTGCTCACCGTCACGGTGACAGCCAAGCTCAAGGAGAAGACGGTATTTCTGGTGGAGGCGGCGCAGGCCGGTATTTTCGAGATTCGCAACATATTGCAACAGGATCTCGATGCGGTGCTTGGCATCGTGTGTCCGAACACGCTGTTGCCATATGCGCGCGAGGCGGTTGCCAGCACGGTCACGCGCGCCGGTTTTCCGCCGGTGGTGCTGCAGCACATGAGTTTCGAGACGATCTACCAGCAGCGCCTGCAGCAGATGCAGCAGCCTCAAGCCGGCGCATCGCCGGCGAACTAGGAACGGCCATGCCCGGCCGCCGCCGCAATCTGATCGCAGCCGCGTTCGTTGCAGTCGCGGCGACGCCGGCGTGGGCGCTGGAATTCCGCTCGGTCGCCGAGAATGCCGCCGTGCTCTACGACGCGCCCTCGGTGAGGGCGAGGAAACTCTACGTCGTCAACCGCGGCTATCCGGTCGAGGTGGTGGTCGTGGTCGAGGGCTGGATCAAGGTGCGCGACGCGAGCGGGGAGCTGACCTGGATTGAAAGCAAGTTTCTTGCCGACAAGCGCACAGTGATGGTCAAGGTGCCGCTGGCGCAGATCCATCAGAGCGCCGACGACAGTGCGCCGGTCGTGTTCCAGGCGCAGCAGAACGTGATCCTGGAGCTGGTTGACGTGACGAGCGGCGGATGGCTGCGCGTCAAGCATCGTGACGGGCAGAGCGGTTTCGTCAAAGTCACGCAAGTGTGGGGCGCGTAAAGGCAGTGTTGAGTTTAGAGTGATGAGTGCAAAGTGCAGAGCGAAAAGCGCGCTTGCCGCTGCATGTCCAACCGGCAACTCATCACTCGTCGCTCATCACTCGTCACTTAGATGAAGATCGCGGTATTGGGCGCGGGCGCCTGGGGCACCGCGATCAGCATCACCCTGGCGCAACGCCATGACGTGACGCTGTGGGCGCGCGATGCCGGGCAATGTGCGTCGATGCGGTCCGCGCGCAGCAACCAGCGCTATCTCCCCGGCTTCACGCTGCCCGCCAATCTCGTGCTCGAAACTGATATCGCGGCCGCCGTTGCGGGCTGCGAACTTGCTCTGGTGGCGGTCACCACCAACGGCCTGAGGGCGACGTTCGAGCGTTTGCGGGAGGCACGGTGCGCGGCGCCAGTGGTCTGGCTGTGCAAGGGTTTTGAAAAGGAGCGAGCGAAGCTGCCGCACCAGGTCTGCGCGGAAGAACTCGGTGCAGGCGTGCGGTGCGGCGCGCTATCGGGACCGAGTTTTGCGGAGGAGGTGGCGCGCGGGTTGCCGACCGCGGTCACGCTGGCCTCGTCCGATCCGGAATTCGCGCGCACGGCCGCGCGCGACCTGCACAGCGCCACGCTGCGCGTCTATTGCACAGACGATGTGATCGGCGTCGAAGTCGCCGGCGCGGTGAAGAACGTTATGGCGATCGCCGCCGGTATCTGCGACGGGCTTGATCTCGGCCTGAATGCGCGCGCCGCGCTGATCACGCGCGGACTCGCGGAGATGACGCGGCTCGGCGTCCGGCTGGGGGGCCGCATCGAGACCTTCATGGGGCTCGCCGGCGCCGGCGACCTGATTCTCACCTGCACCGGCGATTTGTCGCGCAACCGGCGCGTGGGGTTGAGGCTCGCGCAGGGCGTGCCGCTTGCGGATATTCTGGCCGAACTCGGGCATGTGGCGGAAGGCGTTTATTCGGCGCGGGAAGTGGCCCGCCTTGCCCGGGAGCTCGCGGTGGATATGCCGATCACGGTTGCGGTGTGCCGCGTGCTCGACGATCCCACGGCGGCCGGCGCGGTGGTTAAAGAACTGCTGCAGCGCGAACCGAAAGCGGAATTCTAGTTTCCGCCAGAAAAGCCGAGTTGGCGCCACGCTTCGTAAACGATGACCGCAACTGCATTGGAGAGATTCAAACTGCGACTGCCTGCCTGCATCGGGAGCCGAATGCATTGCTGCGGCGGGAATCCGGCGAGGATTTCGCTCGGGAGCCCCCGGGTTTCCGGGCCAAACACGAAGACATCCCGTTCGCGGTAAGCGGGCACGTCATAGCATTGTGTCGCGCGCGTGGTGACGGCGAACATTCGACGGCCCGCTAGCAATTCACAACAGGCACACCAGTCAGCATGCACCGTGACGCTGGCGAGTTCGTGATAGTCGAGCCCCGCGCGCCGCAGCTGTTTGTCGCGCAGGGTAAATCCCATCGGCTGCACGAGGTGCAAGCGGGCGCCGGTATTGGCAACAAGACGAATCGCGTTGCCGACATTGGGCGGGATTTCGGGTTCGTAGAGCACGATATCGAACATGGGGAGGGGAACGGGAAAGATGGCGTGACAGATCAAACTGTCATCACATCAGGGGAACAGCTTGCTCGATGTAGGCAGCGTTGCATTGCGTACGAAAAGGTCGGTCATGTTACGTTGTTCCTGCTGAATCCTGAATCCTTGACCCTGAATCCGGAATCCTGCTTTAGCGTCCGCGCCACGATCCAGCCGCTCACCTCGACCGCGCCCGCACGGCGCAGATTTTTCGCCAACTCGTTGAGCGTGGCACCGGTCGTCATCACGTCGTCGATCACCGCCACTTTTTTGTGACTCAGGTCGGCATCGCAGACGAACGCACCACGAACATTCCTGGCGCGTTTTTGCCACGGCAGCGCGGCCTGAGGTTGCGTTTCGACGACCTTGCGGCAGATGTCGGCGGCGACCGGGATGCCAGTCAAGCTGCCGACGCTGCGCGCAAGCTCCCGAGCCTGATTGAATCCACGTTCGCGCAGGCGTTTGCGTGCAAGCGGCATGGGAATGATGAGATCCGCGCGTTCGGTGACCGCGGCTCCGAGTGCCTGCCCGAGCATGCTGCCGACGGCGAGATCGCCGCCGTACTTGAAGGCGTGGACCAAGGCGTCAACCGGAAAGCGATAGGCGAAAACCGCCATCACACGATCAAAACATGGCGGATGGTCGAGACAGGCGCCACATACACACCCGCTTGCGATCGGCAACGCGCACACCGCGCAACGAGCGTGCGGCAAGCGGGGCAGATCGGCGTCGCACGCTGCGCAAAGCAAAGCCTGCCCGCTCGCCGCGCCACACAGCAGGCAAGCTTGCGGCAGCGCACGCTGTACAAATACTAGGCGACTGTTTAAAAATCCCTGCATAAAATTTGACAAGAAAAAGCCGATTCGCGATGATGCAAGTCTCTAATAACCCGCGTTTTTCCCTTTTTGTTCAGGACATGAGTCGTCATGGATACTGTTACCGTTAACGACAATTGCCAGTCCCCCGCTGACACGGCTTACGAAGTAAAGACGCGCTGTACGGTGGAGCAGATCGAAGCGTTGTTCGACTTGCCGTTCAACGAGCTCATTTATCGGGCGCAGTCAGTGCATCGCGCGCACTTTGATCCCAACGCGGTGCAACTGTCCACGCTGCTTTCGATCAAGACCGGTGGCTGCCCCGAGGATTGCGGCTATTGTCCGCAGGCTGCCCGGTATAACACGGGCGTCGACAGCCAGGACACGCTGTCGGTCGCCGCGGTTGTCGCTGCTGCGCGTCTGGCGCGGGAGAAAGGCGCGACGCGCTTTTGCATGGGCGCGGCCTGGCGCGGACCCAAACAGCGCGATCTCGACCAGGTCATCGCGATGGTGCAGGCGGTGCGTGGGCTCGGCATGGAAACCTGCGCGACCCTCGGGCTGCTCAAGGAGGGCCAGGCCGAGCAACTGAAGGCTGCGGGCCTTGATTACTACAACCACAATATCGATACCGCGCCCGACTTCTACGGCGAGATCATCACCACGCGCACCCAGCGGGACCGTTTCGACACGCTCGCGCGCGTGCGCGCCGCCGGCATACACGTCTGCTGCGGCGGCATCGTTGGTATGGGCGAGTCGCGCACGAGCCGCGCTGCACTGATTGCTCAGCTCGCCAACCTCGATCCCTATCCGGAATCCGTGCCGATCAACAATCTGGTACAGGTCGAAGGCACGCCGCTCCATGGCATCGAACGCCTCGACCTGTTCGAATTCGTGCGCACCATCGCCTGCGCGCGCATCGCCATGCCGAAGGCCATGGTGCGGCTCTCCGCGGGTCGGCGGGACATGCCGGAAGGCATTCAGGCGCTGTGTTTCCTGGCCGGCGCCAACTCCATTTTTTACGGGGAAAAGCTGCTCACCACAGGCAATCCCGATGTCGAAAACGACCGCGCGTTGTTTGCCAGGCTGGGGCTCCGCCCCATGGAGCCGAGGGGAGAGGAGAGAGGTGAGAAGAGAGAGGAGAGAGGGGAGAGGGGAGAGGGGGGAGGCGTGAGCTGACGGTTTCCCGTCACGTTTTTCGGTGGTTCTCCTGTCACCTCTCGCCTATCGCCTCTCAAATGACTTTTTCCGTACTCGCGTCCGAGCTTGCCGACCTTGATGCGCGGGGTCTCAGGCGCGAGCGCCGGGTATTGCAGAGTCCTCAGAGGGCGCGCGTCACCGTGGACGGACGCGAGTACCTCGCGTTCTGCAGCAACGACTATCTCGGGCTCGCCAGCCATCCCCGGGTGGCGCAGGCGGCGCAGGAAGGTTGTGCGCGTTACGGCGTGGGCGCCGGCGCTTCGCACCTGATCCTCGGCCACAGCGCAGCGCATCACGCGCTGGAAGACGCGCTTGCGCGCTTCGTCGACCTGCCGCGCGCGCTGCTGTTTTCCACCGGCTACATGGCGAACATCGGCGTGGTGACTGCGCTCGTCGGGCACGCCGACGCGATTTTCGCCGACCGCCTCAACCATGCCTCGCTCAACGACGCCTGCCTGCTGTCGCGCGCCGCGTTCAGGCGCTATCCCCACCGCGATCTCGGTGCACTGGAGAAACTGCTTTCTGTCACGCGCGCGCGGCGCAAGTTGGTGGTGACCGACGCGGTGTTCAGCATGGACGGCGATATCGCGCCCGCGCCCGATCTGGTGGCGCTCGCGGAGCGCTACGATGCGTGGCTCCTGCTCGATGACGCGCACGGATTTGGCGTGCTGGGCAATCGCGGTCGCGGCGTGCTGTCACATTACGGTATCGTATCGCCGCGGGTGATCTATATGGCCACGCTCGGCAAGGCCGCGGGCGTATTCGGCGCGTTCGTCGCGGCGCAGACGCAAGTCGTGGAAACGCTGGTGCAGCGCGCGCGCAGCTACGTTTACACCACGGCGACCCCGCCGTTGCTGGCGCACGCGCTACTCGAGAGCTTGAGGCTGATCGAAGCCGAACAATGGCGCCGCGATCGTTTATCGCAACTCATCCGCCTGCTGAAGGAGGGCCTCACCGCGCACCGCTGGCGGCTCATGCCTTCCGATACCGCGATTCAGCCTTTGATCATCGGCGGCAATGAAGAAGCAGTCGCAGTGTCGGAGCAGCTCGTGCGACGCGGCATGCTGGTGCCGGCGATCCGGCCACCGACCGTGCCGCAGCGAACTGCGCGGCTGCGCATTTCGCTCTCCGCCGCGCACACGGTAGACGATGTCGCCCAATTGGTGGGCGCCCTCGATGAAATCTCAAAAGAAGCTTGAACCGCAGAGACACAAGGAAGAACGAGAGGCGAGAGGCGAAAGGAGAGAGGCGTGACTCACGAGAAGCTTCGCGCCTATCGCCCATCTCCTCTCGCCTATCCCTTTTTCCGACTCATTGCAGTGAGAGTTTTCAATGACTTTGCACGTCGAGACGGCGGGTGAGGGGCCCGATGTGGTGCTGCTGCACGGCTGGGGCATGCACAGCGGTATCTGGAGCGAGCTCGTGCGTGCGTTGGCGCCACGCCTCCGTGTGCACGCGGTGGATCTGCCGGGCTACGGCGCGAGCCCTGCATGCGAGCCTTACGCGCTCGGACGAATCGCATCAGAGCTGGCATTGCAGATGCCGACGCCTTGCGCGGCATGCGGCTGGTCGTTGGGCGGACAAGTGGCGCTCACCTGGGCCCGCAGTGCCCCGCGGCAGGTGAAGCGGCTCGCAATGATTGCGACCACGCCGTGTTTTGCGCGGCGCGATGACTGGCCGCATGCGGTGGAAGCGCACGTGCTGCATGAGTTCGCACAGGAATTGGCGGCCAATTACGACAGTACACTCAGGCGTTTTCTGTCGCTTCAGGCACGGGGAGATGCAAAGGCAGGACAGGTGGCGCGACGGCTGCGGAAAACTTTGTTGGCGCGCGGCCGGCCCGGCACGCGCGTGCTGCAGCAGGGTCTGGAGATCCTGCTCGGTACCGATCTGCGCCCTCAGCTTCACGCAATCATGCAGCCGGCGCTGGTGGTCCATGGCGATTGCGACGTATTAACGCCGCCTGCCGCCGGCGAGTACCTCAGCCGGATGTTGCCCAATGCCAGGCTTGAGGTGGTGCATGGGGCGGCGCACGCGCCGTTCGCATCGAATCCGGGTGAGGTCAGCGCGCTGCTGGTCGAGTTCTTCGATGAACGATGAGTTGTCAGTGGACAAACGCCTGGTGCGGTGCTCCTTCGAGCGCGCCGCCGCCACTTATGACACGGCTGCGGTGCTGCAGGACGAGGTGTGCCGGCGCATGCTGGAGCGCCTCGACTACGTCAGGCACCGGCCAGCGGCGATCCTCGACGCCGGCAGTGGTACCGGCAACGCACTTGCCGCGCTGGGTGAGCGGTATCCCGGCGCAAGAATCGTCGCGCTCGATATCGCACTTGCGATGCTCCAGTGCGGCCGGGAACGAATCCCATGGTGGAAAGGCCTGCTTACGCGGCGCCCGCACGCGGTGTGCGGTGATATCGAGCGGCTGCCCCTCGCCGATGCCTCCATCGGCATGGTGTGGTCGAACCTGACGTTGCAGTGGGTGAATGAACCGCAGCGGACGTTCGCCGAGATGCAGCGCGTGCTTTCACCGGGAGGTCTGCTGATGTTCAGCACCTTCGGCCCGGACACATTAAAAGAGTTGCGCCGCGCCTACCAGGGCGCCGACCGCTACACCCACGTCAACCGTTTCATCGACATGCACGACATCGGCGATATGCTGTTGGGCAGCGGGTTTGCCGACCCGGTGATGGATATGGAATGCATCACACTCACCTACGACGATGTGCGTCAGCTGATGCGCGAACTGAAGGCGATCGGCGCGCATAACATGACGAAAGGGCGCCCGGCTGGCCTCTACGGGAAGTCGCTGCTCGCGGCCGTGGCGCGCAATTACGAAGCGTTCCGGCGCGACGGTAAATTGCCGGCCACGTTCGAAGTAGTCTACGGGCATGCGTGGAAGCCGCAGCCACGGCTCGGCCCAACCGGCCGCCCGATAATCGAAATCAAGCCGCGATGAGGTCTTGGTTTTGCCGCCTCTCGCCTCTCGCCTCTCGCCTCTCGGTTTCTTCGTCACCGGCACCGATACCGGCGTCGGCAAGACACTGGCTGCATGCGCACTGCTGCACGCGTTCTCGGCGCGCGGCTTGCGCGCGGCCGGCATGAAACCGGTCGCTGCCGGCGCGCAGCGCATCCGCGGCGAATTGCGCAACGAGGATGTCGAGCAGCTTGGCGCCGCGAGCAGCATTGCGGCGCCGCGTGCTCTCCTCAACCCCTATTGCTTCGAGCCGCCAATCGCGCCGAACATCGCGGCGCAGGCAGCGGGAGTCACCATCGAACTGCACACGATCGTGGCCGCTTATCGCGAACTTGCCGCGCGCGCCGACGTCGTGATAGTGGAAGGCGTCGGCGGCTTCTGTGTGCCGCTCAACGCGCAAGAAGACGCGGCCGATCTCGCGCAGCGCCTGGATCTTCCGGTGTTGCTCGTGGTCGGCATGCGACTCGGCTGCCTCAATCATGCGCTGCTTACCGCGCAGGCGATTCGCGCGCGCGGGCTCAAGCTCGCAGGCTGGGTCGCCAATCATATCGATCCGGCGATGACGCATGCCGACGATAATACGGCCGCGCTGGAACATCGCCTCGCCGCGCCCCGCATCGCGCGCGTCGTATTTTCGCAGCCGCCCGATGCCCGTCATATCGCGCGCTCGTTCGACATCGACGCGCTGTGCAGCGCGATCTGATCGATCGTCGGCGCGGTGCGGGGCCAATCCGAGGCTTTTGCCCGGGTTTTTGGTTGCTACCGTTTGTCGCGTGTGCTAAATTCCGCCCATTTCACTTGACGGTCAGCGCTGGCGACCAAGGACGCTCTGGATGGAATGCGTCACTGCCGGGGGAGCGGCTGGATTCGCGTTTACCGCGCGCCGCAATAACTCGCTTTCTTCATCCGGCCGTTTTCTCGTCTTTGGGTTTATTTTGTCGGTCTCGGTTGGAATAGCGCTGGCGTTCACGTGGGTTTTCGGTGCATGGCTGATCCTGCCGTTCGCCGGATTGGAAATGCTTGGTTTGTATCTGGCGTTCCACTATATCGAACGCCATGCCGCGGATTACGAGCGCGTGGTGATCCAGGGCGACAAGCTGAACGTGGAACTGCGCGACGGCGGGCGCATGACCTGCTTCGAATTCAACCGCCACTGGGCGCAGGTCGTCTGCACCGGAGACGGCAGCCGCCTGGCGCTGAGATCGCATGGCCGTGAACTCGAGATCGGCCGCCATATGAACGAAGAACAGCGTCTGGCGGTCGCGCGAGAGCTCAAACGGGAATTGCGCGGCATCAGGTGACCGGGGGAACGCGGACAGGCGCCCGGCGCCACCCAGGGATTAATTTACAGGTGAGGGAAGCATGACCAGCAAGTTGGCTAGATTATTTGCGGCCGCAACGGCATTCCTGGCAGCGGGAACAGCCTGCGCGAACCAGTACAACCTGCAGCCGCCGCAAACCATCATCGCGCACGAGATCTACGATCTGCACACCTTGATCATGTGGATCATCGTGGGGATCTTCGTGGTGGTGTTCGGGGCCATGACCTACGCGATCGTCAAGCACCGCAAATCGGTGGGGCACAAGGCTGAACAGTTCCACGAGAACACCATGGTGGAAATCGTCTGGACCGTCATCCCGTTCCTGATCCTGATCGGCATGGCCTATCCGGCAACCAAGACCGTGATATCGATGAAGGATACTTCCAGCCCGGATATGACCATCAAGGCTACCGGCTACCAGTGGAAGTGGGGCTACGATTATCTCCAGGAAGGCGTCAGCTTCTACAGCAGCCTCGCCACGCCGCGCGATCAGATCGAGGGCAGGACGCCCAAGGGGACAAACTATCTCCTCGAAGTCGATAATCCGGTGGTGGTGCCGGTCGGCAAGAAGGTGCGCATCATCATCACCGCCAACGACGTAATCCATTCCTGGTGGGTGCCGGCGCTCGGCGTGAAGCAGGATGCGATCCCGGGCTTCGTGCGCGACAGCTGGTTCAAGGTCGACAAGCCGGGCACCTATCGCGGCCAGTGCGCGGAGCTGTGCGGCAAGGACCACGGCTTCATGCCGATCGTGGTCGAAGCGGTCGAGCCCGAGAAGTATGCCGCCTGGGTCAAGGAACAAAAGGAAAAGATGGCCAAAGCGGCAGTTGCCGACGCTCCCGATAAGCCCTGGACGCTGGACGACCTCAAAGCGCGCGGCGAGAAGATCTACGGCGCCAACTGCATCGCTTGCCACCAAGCCACCGGCATGGGCGTGCCGGGCGCATTCCCGGCGCTGTCCGGTTCCAAGATCGTCACTGGCCCGAAGGACGGGCAGATCAACGTGTTGCTCAACGGCGTCGTGAAGGACGGCAAACCGACCGCGATGGTTTCGTTCAAGCAGCTTTCCGACGTCGAGCTCGCCGCGGTCATTACCTATACCCGCAACAACTGGGACAACAAGACAGGCGAGGCGATCATGCCGGCCGACGTCAAGGCTTTACGGAAATAACGCAGGCATTCAGGAGAGCCACTCATGGAAGCAGTACACGCTCACGGTCACGCCGATCACGCGCACCATCCCGCCGGGATTCTGCGCTGGGTCCAGACCACCAACCACAAGGACATCGGCACGCTCTACCTGTGGTTCGCCTTCACCATGTTCATCGTCGGCGGCGTGCTGGCGCTGATGCTGCGCGCCGAGCTGTTTGAGCCCGGCTTGCAGCTGTGGCGCCCGGAGTTCTTCAACCAGCTCACGACCATGCACGGGCTGATCATGGTGTTCGGGGCGATCATGCCGGCCTTCGTCGGCTTCGCCAACTGGCAGATCCCGATGATGATCGGCGCGCCCGACATGGCGTTCGCGCGCCTGAACAACTGGAGTTTCTGGCTGCTGCCGCCGGCGGCGACGCTGCTGGTCGCCTCGTTCTTCGTGCCGGGCGGCGCCACCGCGGCGGGCTGGACCGTTTACGTGCCGCTTTCCACCCAGATGGGTCCGGGCATGGACCTCGCGATCTTCGCGCTGCACATCATGGGCGCGTCTTCGATCATGGGCTCGATCAACATCATCACCACCGTCCTCAACATGCGCGCGCCCGGCATGACGCTGATGAAAATGCCGCTTTTTGTGTGGACCTGGCTGATCACGGCGTACCTCCTGATCGCGGTCATGCCGGTGCTCGCCGGCGCGGTCACCATGATTCTCACCGATCGTCATTTCGGCACCAACTTCTTCAATGCGGCGGGCGGCGGCGACCCGGTGATGTTCCAGCACATTTTCTGGTTCTTCGGGCACCCCGAGGTCTACATCATGATCCTTCCGGCGTTCGGCATCGTGTCGCAGATCGTGCCGACTTTCGCCAGGAAGCCCCTGTTCGGCTACTCCTCCATGGTGTATGCGACGGCCTCGATCGCGATCCTGTCGTTCATCGTGTGGGCGCACCACATGTTCACCGTCGGCATGCCGGCCTCGGCGCAACTCTTCTTCATGTATGCGACGATGCTGATCGCGGTGCCGACCGGCGTGAAGGTGTTCAACTGGATCGCAACCATGTGGAAGGGCGCGTTGACCTTCGAGACGCCGATGCTGTTCGCATGCGGCTTCATCTTCGTGTTCTCCATGGGCGGCTTCACCGGGCTGGTGCTGGCGATCGCTCCGATCGACATCCAGGTGCAGGACACCTACTACGTGGTGGCGCATTTCCACTACGTGCTGGTCGCGGGGTCGCTGTTCGCGATTTTCGGCGGCACTTATTACTGGATCCCGAAATGGACCGGGCACATGTACGACGAGACGCTCGGCAAATGGCACTTCTGGCTGTCGATGATTTTCTTCAACGTCACCTTTTTTCCGATGCATTTCACGGGACTCGCGGGCATGCCGCGGCGCGTTCCCGATTACGCGCTGCAGTTCGCCGATTTCAACATGATCTCGACGATAGGCGCATTCGGTTTCGGTCTGTCGCAACTCCTGTTCCTGTGGGCGGTGGTGAAGTGCATCCGCGGCGGCGTGAAGGCGGCCGACAGGACCTGGGAAGGTGCGGAAGGACTGGAATGGACGCTGCCGTCGCCTCCGCCCTACCACACCTTCGAAACGCCGCCGGTCGTGAAATAGTCCATGGCGCACGGGATGGAACTCGCTTTGAGCGGCAAAGCAAAAACGGCGTTGATCCTCGCCTCCATCGCGCTTGCGTTTTTTATCGGCGTCATCATCCGGCACTGGTTATGGTAGCGAATACGCAATTCAGCGCGAACAACCTCGTTACCCTGAAGAAGCTTTTGATCGTCGCCTGCGCGATGTTCGGCTTCGGGTTTGCGCTGGTGCCGTTTTACAAGAAGATTTGCGAGGTGACCGGCGTCAACAACGTCCTGAAGGCCGATGCGGTCACCAACAGCCAGGTCGATACCGCACGGTTCCTGACCGTTGAATTCGATACCAACCTGCGCAACGATCTGCCGTGGACCTTCACGCCGCTCGAGAAAAGCGTGCGTTTTCACCCCGGCGAGCTGATTCAGGTGGTGTTCGAAGTCCGCAACAACTCGAACCGCCCGGTGACCGGCCAGGCGATTCCGAGCTACGGCCCGCAGCTCGCGGCGCGCTATTTCAAGAAGCTCGACTGCTTCTGCTTCACCCAGCAGACGCTCGCGCCGGGAGAGGTGAGGCGCATGCCGGTGGTGTTCGTGATCGAGAAAGGCCTGCCGCGGGAGGTCAATACGGTGACGCTGTCGTACACGTTCTTCGAGGTTGAGGGCACCGCAAAGAAAGCAAGCTGATGCTGATGACCGAGCCTCCCGATACTCCGCGCAAAGCGACGCCACTGCAAGTGGTGAAAGCGGTATTGAGCGCGTTCATCGGTATCCGCAAGCGCGCGGCGCACGAGCGTGACGTGGTAACGCTGACGCCGCTACAGGTGATCGTTGCCGGCATCATCGGCGCGGTGATTTTGGTATTGAGTCTGGTGACGCTGGTGCGGTTTATCGCCAGCTGATCGCAGGAATTGAGAATCCAGGGGAGAAAGCAACATGTTGAGTCCATCGGCCCGTTATTTCATTCCGGACCCGTCGCGCTGGCCGATCTTCGGTTCGATCGCGCTACTGTGCATGGCCTCCGGCGCCGCCTCGTGGTTCAACGGCGTGTCGTGGGGCAAGTTCCTCGTGCTCGCCGGGGCGTTGATCCTGTTCTACATGATGGCCGGCTGGTTTGGCGCCGTCGCTCACGAGTCCGAAGGCGGCCGCTACAACAAGCAGGTCGACGCTTCCTTCCGCTGGGGCATGAGCTGGTTCATCTTCTCGGAAGTGATGTTCTTCGGCGCGTTCTTCGGCGCGCTGTTCTACATGCGCGTGATTTCAGTGCCGGATCTCGGCGGGCTCGAAAGCCAACAGCTCATCTGGCCGGGTTTCAAGAGCGGCTGGCCGGTCTCGGGGCCGGGCATCAGGGAGCAGTTCACTCCGATGGGAGCGTGGGGCATCCCGGCGCTCAACACGCTGCTGCTGCTGTCCTCAGGCGTTACTGTCACCTGGGCGCACTGGGGGCTGCTGAAGAACGACCGCTCCCAGCTGATCTGGGGTCTGGTCATGACCATCGCCCTGGGCACGGCCTTCCTCGGCTTCCAGATCTACGAATACGCGCACGCCTACAGCGAGCTCAACCTCAAGCTCACCATGGGCGCTTACGGGGCGACATTCTTCATGTTGACCGGCTTCCACGGTTTTCACGTGACGATGGGCACCATCATGCTGATCGTGATTCTGTTCCGCTGCGTCGCCGGCCACTTCCGTCCCGAGCACCACTTCGGATTCGAAGGCGTGGCCTGGTACTGGCACTTCGTCGACGTGGTGTGGTTGTTGCTGTTCATCTTCGTCTACTGGCTATAAGCCGACAACACAAGAACAATCACAACGACAACAACAAGGCGCGACCAACAACAAGGGGGAGGCCCCCGTCAGTAGGGGAATATCGCCGCACCTGGTGTGCGGCGTTTTTTTTCAAAGACATTAGGATTGTCCGACCTAAGTCCGACAAACTCCTAGAGCTTGTTGGTGATGAGGCCGGAATAAAAGCCGAGCATGAGGAGGGCAAACAGCACGACCGAAAGCGCCACTCTCACGGTCAGCGCTTTCACCATGCGTTCGGACTGTCCCTTGTCCTTGAGCAGGAAGTAGAGCGCCGAGAACAGGCTCGTCAGAATGAAGGCGACGAACAGCAGGACGATGGTTTTCATGGGCGTTAACGCGGTCAGGATTGCAGTGTATCCCATGCGCTTGATGCCTGCCAGCCGTGAACCCGTCTCACTGATCCCGCGCCTATTATTGAGATAGATTGATGAGCTTTAGGTTCGAATTCCGGCGCGGCCTGTGGCCGATGCTCGCGGCCGCAGCGGGCATCGCGCTCACGCTCGCGCTGGGCAACTGGCAGCTCGGGCGCGGCCAGGAGAAAACCGCGCTCAAAGCCCGGCTCGAGCAACTCGCCCGCGAGCCGGCGATCAACGTGTCAACGCGGGAACTCGCGGCGCCCGACGTCGAGCTGCGGCGGGTCGAAGCGCGCGGCACGTACGAACCGAAATACATGGTGCTGATCGACAATCGCGTGAGCCACGGGGTTGCCGGCTATCACGTGGTGATGCCCCTCAGGCTGGGCGACGGCAGCCGCTATGTTCTGGTGAACCGCGGCTGGGTCGCGGGAACCCGCGACCGCAGCCGCTTGCCTGAGGTGA